>Ga0209979_1001136_pt1 | contig 30741 bp, 24 predicted proteins | sample AnhtaG_FD_183114 | JGI IMG/M metagenome (GOLD analysis project Ga0209979, IMG submission 183114) | Deep subsurface microbial communities from Anholt, Denmark to uncover new lineages of life (NeLLi) - Anholt_01485 metaG (SPAdes) (version 2) | ecosystem: Environmental > Aquatic > Marine > Oceanic... | reverse complement strand
TCCAGAGGCAGACTTCTCAGGGATGACCGGTAGCCGCGACCTGTTCATCGCAGAGGTTGTACACAAGGCGTTCGTCTCTGTAGATGAGGCGGGCACAGAGGCCGCGGCCGCCACCGCAGTGGTGATGCCGCTGGCGATGCAAGAGGAGCCGGTTGAGGTCACCGTCGATCGTCCCTTTGTCTTCCTGATCCGCGACATCGAGACCGGTGGCATTCTGTTCGTTGGGCGAGTCATGAACCCGAGTGCATAGTCCGCCCATGCCTGCCCGTGCTGCTCAGTGAATTAGCAAAAAAATTAGCAAAAACGGTGTGGGGATGTGAACCGTCGGGTTCCCTGGGAGTCGAAACAACGCAGTGACTCAAATTTGACGCTCGCGCGCTGGCTATGTGGGGCAGGAATACTGTATCCTCACAGCATAGACACAGGGCACAACAACTAGTCCCCTTTGAGCTGCCACTGCAAACCAACCAGCAGTGTCTAACAGAGTAGCTATTACGCCTCCGTCAATGCCGCACGGGTAGTCAAGATTTGGATTATCATGGAAGATTGACATGAGTATGTCCTTCTTCCGTATCGTGGCTTTTTAAATGCCTGGACAGGGCATCGTGAACAACGAACTCAGCGTAGCTAAATCCTCCTGACTGAGTTCAGGCTATACCAGCAAACCCTATGCTTGTGCTGTGGCAATGCGATAGCTATACTACCACAAGAAACCTGTGGCGCAACAGTGCGTTGATCCTGCTTCACCTGGAGGAAGTCCTAATGGCTAAGAAACTCTCTCCACAGACTAAGGGATTCAGTCCATTTCGTGAGCTAGTAGGGGTGACCTTTACTAAAGTTGAGAATGGATACAGTCAATGCGTGTTGGAAGTTAATGAGAGGTTGCTCAATCCCTACAAGGCCTTGCATGGAGGAGCCACGTTTACCATGGCGGACACAGGCATGGGTGCGGCGCTCTGGTCTTGCATCGGTGAGGATGAGCTATGTTCAACTATAGAAACCAAGATCGTCTATTTCAAATCGGTGGCATCGGGCACTCTTGTCTGCGACACAAGGCTGATCCATAAGAGCAAGAGAATCGCTACTTTGGAATCGGAAATCAAACACAGTGGGCAACTGATTGCCAAGGCTATCGGAACCTGGTCGATATACAAGGCAAATAGGGAGTGAGTGTGGCGAGAACTGGCAACAGCCCCAGTGTCAACAGAAAGCTTGAATCAGCGACCCCGATGGGGGTCCGGGCATCCAATACCTGCGCTATTTGTGAGAGTAGGTGCCCCTAGGGTCCAGAGATGCTGCCCCGGGGCTAGCCAAGGTTCATTGCTCTGAAGAACTGAGTAAACTTGTCCTTCACCTCGTCCGTCGTGGTGTACCTCTTGTCAAAGAGGTCTAGCCCTAGATACAAGAAGGGGACTCCAAGGTCTCGGCATACCTCCCTCATAATACCCACGCTTGCGCCCCCGTCCTTGTGGCCCATATGTGCTGGCCAGACGACACAGTCTATCTTGTAGTCTTTCACTACCCGCACTATATCATTGATGAGGTTATCTACGGTACCACGCACTTGCCTGACCATGGGAACGTCACACAAATTCCTCTTGGCCAGGCCTTTGAACATGCTTTCCTCGCTCGACGTGTCAATCAGCGTGTAGGGTGCATAACCCGTCATGTCCATGACGATACAGGCTCCCCACTCGTCTTTTAGCCACTCCGTCAACTCAGGGAACCACACCGCGCGAATGTCAAACCAGAACAATCTTATCCTCTCATTCGGCACGCTACCCTTCCCCTCGCTAACTCGCTTCTCCGTTATATCGACAAGCCTCTGGAACCATTCAGTGCCCTTGGGATCGCCAACCATGAAGTTCTGAGCCACATTCCATGCCTGCGCTCCCTTGGCAGCGCTATGGGGACATGGCACGGCTCGCCTCAGCTCATTGTATTCCGCCCACAACTGGTACTGCTTGTTAGACTCCTTGATCACCTCACGCAGTCGGTCGACACCGAACGTGGCCCCGGTGTGCTCTTCGAGGAATGCTACCATTCGCCGCAGTTCGCCAGCATGGAAATCTACGCCGCGATCGCTTTCAAAATAGGGCTGATCAGTGCAGAAAACCGGTATGTTCCGCCAATCCTTGTTGCGAATGATTGCCTGGTGAAGCATGTCGGCACCATCGCAGGGGGAAAGCAGCCCGACGAAGGCAGTGGGCAGAGGCACGCGCCCCGCCTCTACGCTGTTGATGCCCAACCTGATAAGCGTGCACATATCGCTGCCAAGCCCAGCTCTCTCTGCTTCGTCGATTTCATCTAGAATATAAGGTTCCGAGGTCGGTAGGAATGGGATTTGCGAGATCGTGTACCATGGCAGGTCCAAGGCAACGAACAACTCCGGAGCGTTAGCGTAGGTGTTGGCGATAAATGGCTTGCCCTCCTCGGCGCACGCTATGATCCGCTCATAGCTCTCGAGAATGGCCCTGGCCAAACTCGCAGTGAGTTCCTTTTCAGGCGATTGACTTTGCTCAAGACCCTGCACCCCAAGCCGCAGGGCATCACGATCCTGCTTGAAGCGTTCCAGACCTCTCGTTGCCATCGTCTATCTAGCCGGTCTTTCCCGACCTTGCCTTCATGATGGGACAATCTGATTCTAATGCGCCGTGCAAGTCAACAAGGTGACCGGGCTATGTGGGAGCAGGAAAGGAGACTTTTGGGTCGCCTCTGCATCGGCTCGACCCCCATGGAGATCGGGGCCGGCAATACCTAGGCTACTTATGGGCGTAGGTATCGCTTCTATCGTACCCTAGATTGCTGCCAATGCTTCCTCCGCCCTTTTCACCCACCCTGCTTTTGAAGTTCGGGGATCGCCAAAGTCTTCAAAGCCATCTGCCCGGTTGTCGTTGCGAGCGAAGCGAAGCAATCTCATGCTACCACCCCTTTTCATCACCGCTGAGATTGCCTCGTCGCTAAGGCTCCTCGCAATGACACGCTCGCCTCTTTGCTCAGATCGTTGCCAATGCTTTCTGGGCTCTTTTCACCCACCCGTCGGCTCCGCATTCCTTGAAGATTTCTATTGCCTTGGTGAGATTCTCTTTGGCCTTCGGTATGTTGCCTCTTCGTTTGAATAGCTCCGCATAGAGGGCATAGTCCTTTGCCAGATGAAACATCATGCCATTCTTGCTGTCCGCCTCGATGGCCTTCTTGATCCAGTCCTCCGCCTCAGACATGTGCTTTTCATCGATGTTCAGCAGGATCTCCCCTATGTATCTTGACATCGAGCCTTCAAGGGTCTTCACTCTATTCTCAGCCTGGTAGCGATACAAGGACTCTAAGTCGACATCCATCTCATTGTTCATTACCTTTGCACGTGTTAGAGCTATTCTGCAGAGACTGCCAATAGAGGGCCAAATCCTAGTATGTAGGCAGACTGAAAATGCTTCATTGTAATAGTCCTGGGATTTCTTATATTGCCCCATATCAAAGTAGGTATCACCCAAAAGGGAATGCCCCACCAAAACGAAAGACAGTAGATTAATGCTTTCACCAAAATCGATTCCCTTCAAGAGATGTTCCTCTGCCTGTTCCAAGAATCCCTTGGAATAACAAGAAACACCATGGCTCGTATACGCCACGGCCTTTGAATATATATCGCCACTCTCCTCAGCCATCCGCAGGGCCTCATCGCTGGTTCGATAGCCGATATCAACCTTTCCCTGCCAGTCGTAAATTTCCATAGCTATACAACTCTTATGCATTGATATGCCCCAGAGGACATTTGCCGTCACATTTATCTCCAAACCCTTTTCAAAGTGATGAAGACCCGTCTCAAATTCACAACTCCAAGCCAGAGCAACTCCCATCCAGTGATTTGCCATTACTAGTGAAAGAGCATCATTTAACTCAGCCGCAATCGTTAGAGCATCCTCTAGGTGCTTGAAGGCGTTGGGGAAATCCTCCTCAACGAAGAGGTTGTAGGACCCGATTATGGTGTATATCTGAGAGATCCTCCTTTTGTAGCCAAGCTCCAAGGCTAAATCGACTATGGGATCAACAGCCTCTTTTGCCTCAATGTGATAAATCATTTGCAAGTAATAGAGCCCGAGAGCCGTCCTGGCATCTACTATCTTACCCTGTACATCCTCCGTCTGAGGTAGTCTCTCAAGACAGGCTACTCTTTTCTCACTATAGGCAATGGCATCATTGAGAGAGGCTGTCTTCTCAGCTTTCCTCCCGGCCATCCTGCAGTACTCAGCACCCTTCTCATAGCTCTCCGCGGTAATGTAGTGCTCGGCTAATACGGCATAATGCTCATCCAGGTTCTCTTTGTAGATCTCCTCAATGGCATCGCCTATCTCGACGTGAAGCCTCTTTTTCCTCGCGGTGAGTATCGAGTCATACACCACCTCACGGGTCAGGGCATGCTTGAAGATGTAGGTCGATTGGGGATATATCCCCCTCTCATACAGAAGCTCTGCGTCCCTCAGGACCGACAGATGGGACAGTAATTCCTGTTCCGGGATGCCCGTCACGCGCTTCATCAACTCGTAGCTGAACTCCCTCTCGATCACAGAGCCTGTCTGCAGCACAACCTTGGCCGCTTCAGGCAGGGAGTCAACCCTGGCCATGATCACGTCCTGAATCGTACCCGGTATGGTTACATCCCTAATATCCTTAGTCAGATAGTAGGCACTATCCTTTCTCTCGATTATGCCAAGGTCTTTGAGGGACTTTATGAATTCCTCGACGAAAAAGGGGATCCCCTCCGTCTTCTCCAGGACCAACTCCTCGAGGTCGTTCTCTATATCCTCTGTACCCAGAAGATGGGCCACCATCGCCAGGCTCTCGCGGTTGGAAAGCCGGTTCAGGTTCACCTGGCTGTGATATGACCTCCCTCCCCAGGTGGGCACAAACTCAGGCCGGTAGGTGAATATCAGAAGCACCCGCGCCCCGGATATGGCATCCAACAGACTCTTCAAGGTGTCCTCGGAACTCCTGTCCATCCAGTGAAAGTCCTCAACGGCCATGATCAGGGGCCGTATCTCCGAGCCCTTGAGCACAATTCGCTTCACTGCTTCCAGAATCCGATCTTTCCTGGCTTCCGTGCTCATCGGTATTTTGTCTATTCCGCTGTCCTTGACCGATAACAGCTCCAGGATATAGGGAAGGGTGAGGGCCTCATCTACCCCTAATTCCTTCAGGCCCCTTTTCACCTTGTCCCTGACCTGGTAGTCCTCGTCACCTTCCCTGATATCGAAGTTTGACTTCAAGAGGTCTATGACCGGGTGATAGGCCACGCCGCTGCCGTACGAGAGGCACCTGCCTTCCAGGAAGATAACATCCTCGTTGGCTATGGCCTTTCTGAACTCATACAACAGCCTGGACTTACCCACCCCGGCCTCCCCCATGATGGAGAAGGCCTGGCCCCTGCCTGCCCTGGCCCTCTCAAAGCCGTCCAGCAAGAGCTCAAGCTCCCTCTCCCGGCCCACAAAGGGCGTCAGGCCCCTCTCGGCGCTTACGTCAAACCTCGTCCTTCTGGTGCTGGGGGCGATCACCCGGTAGGCCTTGACCGGCTCCTCCTTCCCCTTGACCTGCCTCTCACCCAGCGCCTCAAACCGGAAAAGCCCCTCGGTGAGCTTGAAGGTATCCTCAGTGACATAGGTCGTGCCCGGCTCTGCCAGCTCCTGCATCCTGGAGGCCAGGTTCACCGTGTCCCCCACTGCGGTGAACTCCACCCGGAGGTCATTCCCCAGGCTGCCTACTACAACAGGGCCAGTGTTGATGCCGATACGCATCTTAATCAGGCCTATTCCGCTTTCGCTCTTTAGACGATTGCTGAACTTGGTCATCTCCCGCTGGATGGTCAAAGCCGAGCGGATAGCCCTTTGGGTGGCATCCTCCAGGGCGATGGGGGCGCCAAACAGGGCCATGATGCCGTCACCGGTCATCTTGTTGACGGTGCCTCCATAGTCGATGACCTTATGGATGAGGGTCTCAAAGACCTCATCCATAATGGAGTAGACCTTCTCGTGGTCGAGCTTCTCGGAAAGCGCGGTAAAGCCCTCCAAATCGCAGAACATGACGGTGACTTGCTTGCGCTCGCCCTCGATCTTCCCTCTCTGGGCAAGGATCTTCTCGGTGAGTCCTCCAGGCAGGTAGCGCTGTATCTTCTCCAGTTTCTCTTCAAAGGAGAGGTCTACAGGGGGTTGTTCAGAGGGAACCGCTAGATCGTGACCGCACTCACCGCAGAATTTGAACTGAGGGGGATTCGAAGAATTACATTGTGGGCAAATCCTTTCCAACTTGGCTCCACATTGACCACAGAATTTCACTTCTGCAGGATTCTCAAACTCGCATTTTGGGCATTTCATTTCTATTGCGCCGTGGAGAATTGGACAATTACGTCATGTGGGCACATCGTAAACAGTCGATGGGCGGTTGTCAATGGTCTTGCCGGGTGGTATTTGTGGGAGTAGGTACAACCAGCGTCAGAAAGGATTGGTAAGTCTTGCTTCCCGAACCACAAAGCGAGTTGCCCACCCAGTCGTATGCCCGTGCGTGATGCAATCACACAGTTTGAACGGAGCGGGCCTGGTGAGGTGGGAGAGGGACGACCTGGGCAGGCTAGGCGAGGCTGCGGAGCTTTGTAGCTTTGTCAGCAGCGAAAAGAGCTGCCCCGACGGCTCCGATCATCTGAGGGTCTACCGGGAATTGAACAAATGTTGCCTTGAGCGCTCGTTCAAGGCAGCTAACCACACCGATGTTCTTGGCAATACCACCTGTAATACCGATATCTTGCTTGACGCCCAAATTGCGTACTAAATGGAGAATACGGCGCGCCGTAATATCGTTGATCCCCGCAGCGATGTCAGCACTGTCTCTTCCTTCAAAAATGAGGTACCTGATTTCGATGTCCGTCAGGACGCAGCAAGGCTCCTGTAGAACAACAGGGGCGGACGCCTGAAGCGATAAGGGGCCGAGTTGAGAGACGTCAACACCGAGACTTTCGGCCATGAGTTCCAAGGACCTCCCTGTCCCAGCAGCGCACTTCGTGTTCATACGAAAGTCCTTCACAAAACCCTTGTCATCCAGTCTTATCGCCTTGCAATCCTGTCCCCCGCCGTCGATGATCGTCCTTATGGTGGGGACAACCCACCTGGCGCCTCTCCCGTGGCACGATATCTCGCTGACATTGTCATCGGCAAAGGGTACGATGTTACGCCCATAGCCCGTGCCCACGCAGTAGTGGATATCGTCGTAGGAGAGATCAAGCTTCCTGAGCAGCTTATCCATGACATCAGTGGCCGAGTGAACGGCCTTTGCTCTCGATTGGATCATCTCAAATCCCAAGATTACATCGTTTTCCATGATCGCAGCTTTTGCGGTCAGAGCGCCAACATCACAGCCAGCAACAATCATTTTCTGCTGTCCTTAACGAGAACTCTGTTTTCTATGCAGAACTCAGGCCGGAAGTCTATCGTGAAGGAGGCTGTTCTTCTCTAGCCATGAGCGCAGCACCGAAGGCTCCGAGAAGCTGAGGGTCGACTCCGGCAAGACTGGCAAGCCTTAGCCCCAATTTCTTTTCAAAATCTCTTACCACGATGCCATTCTTGGCCACACCACCTACCATCGCCACCTCTTCGTTTACATCTATTCGCTTGACCAGACCTACTATCTTGGCAGCTACGGCGGAGGCAGTGCCAGCAAAGATATCGAATCGATCATAGCCATCGTTAATATGAGAGATCACCTCGCTCTCGGCAAGTATTACGCATTGGTTGGTTATCAGAACAGGATTGTTTGAGCCAAGCGAAGCCCAACTCAACCCTTCAACCGGCATCTCCAGGGCCTTCGCCATGACTTCGATGAACTTCCCTGTTCCAGCGGCACACTTGTCAGTGATAGCGGACGCTGATATCTTTCCGTTGTCGTCGATATTAAAGGCTGTAAAACTGTGCCCGCCGACGTCGATGACCGTTCTTATCTTGGGATTGAGTTCCCTAACGGCTCTGTGAAGGCAAATGATATCTGGAATTACTCCATTGGCATAGGGAACGGCTTTCTTGCCAAACCCTGTGGACAAGCAACGGTCTATCTGTTCCCGCGATAGGCCGACCTCAGCCAGTGCCTTATCCATTACGTCAACTGCTGCTTGTTTGGGGTGGTTCTTGTAAGGAAGTATTTCAAATGCAAGGATATCACTATTTTGAATGATGGCTACCTTTGCCGAGACAATTCCCAAATCACACCCAGCGTATATCAACTTTGATGACTCCTCTATCCCCCCTTGTCTACCCCCTTTTGAACCGCCCTCGTGCACTGTCGACAAAGAGCAAGGCAACTGTAGCCCATTGCTACGGTAAGTATATCTCAAACCCAGCCTTCGTGCAAAAACTCTGCGCCGTGCGCCGCAGTGGCTCTGGGTCAAGGGATCATCTCGCCGGATCGTTATAAATCAGGATAGCCATAACAGTGGGTAAGCCCAAGGACGAGTTTTGAGGATGTACGTTCGCCCATTTCATTCCAACGGACCCCGGGAGAGCAGCGGGCATAGCTCGGAAATCCCCCTGGTCTAGAACCAGGTATGCCTTAGCCGGCATCCTTACGTTCCCCAGTGCCCAATGTCGGAAAGCCTGCTCTACCGCTTCTATGACATCTGCCATATTCAGTAGGCCTCGAACATCGTTTCTACTCAGGAAAAGAGTGGACATATCTGCTTTACTCCTTGCAAATGCTGGCGGCATCTATTCTCCACCTTGACTCTATTGCCTGTCCCATGGCTCTGTCAAGATGCCGCGGTCTTGACAACACGGGATGGCAACGCGATATGCACATGATAACGCCTGTCCCGAAGCGTTGGCCATTCGGTCTAGTGGCTACTCTTGAGATTGCTTCGTCGCTGCCTCTTCGCGATAACATGCAATTGGCCGGTTTGGTTGAGTCGGGTGGAGTTTTGTGCGCTCTAGAGAACTGCGATCATGTTAGCGCGATACGATGGACTTAGGTGATGTTTCGTAAACTCTGAAAGTACCGCCACCCAGTTACCTTTGTAATATTGACCGAACTCACATTTGCTGCATAATGGTTGTAGAGAGTGACGTACGCGTCACCAGCTATGAGAAGGCTGATGTAAGTAAATGAGTAGCTATTTGCTGATTCCACTAGTAGTTCTTCTTGCCTACCTCATCACCCTTACGATGGTTCTTCGTGACAGACGAGCAGTTAGGCGCCGGCTACTGTTGGTGTATCTGATTGCGTCTGCGGCGTGGGCTCTGAGTAGCTTCATGTTGCACGCTAATTACTTCCCGGGGCAGTTATCTCTGTGGGGGGGACTCCTGCCAGTGACAGGACTGTGGGCGGTTGTCGGTTATTGTCACTTGGTTTGCGCGTTTACCCGCAAACATGTAGTTACGTGGGCCGTACTGGGATATGCGTTTATTGCAGTACTCGCGGTATTGGCTGTCCTGGGTTACATTCCCCAGAGTGTCCAGTATGCAGGCGGTACGGAGGCCAATATCTACTATGGGCCGTGGCTCTATTTAATGACTATAGGTGGGGCGTCGTTTATTGGGTTGTCGATATTCTACCTGATGCAAAGGTACCATGCTTCGAAGGATCCTCAAAATCGGAATAGGGTTGCTTACCTCCTGATTGGTGTTTCCCTGCTGGCGGTTTTCAGTGTCAGAATTGCTGTTCCTGCTTTGTCAAAATATCCGGTGGAGCATCTTGGTCACCTGAGCAATGCCCTGCTGATCACCTATGCCATTTCGGGGCATAAGCTGCTCGATGTCAAACTGGCTCTAAGGAAAGGCCTGGCATACTCATCCATAGTTGTTCTTATCGCTACCTCATATCTGCTTATGCTCTTTGGCTTGCACCACTATGTTCAAAGTTGGACCAGTTCCACCGGTCTTGCTGCTATTGTCGCAATGTCATTGGTCATTGCCGTGCTATTCAATCCCCTACTGAAGCTTGTTCAGAGAACTATAGACAAGATCTTGTATGGCGCAGCCTATGATTATCGGCAGATGCTGCTCGGTTTTGGGGGAAGAATGAGCACTGTTCTCGATCTGGGCCAATTGGCGGAGGGAATGTTGAAACCGATACCAAAGGCGATGAATACCACCCAGGCGAGTCTGCTGCTCCCCAGCAACGGTGACTTCACCTCGCGGTTCGGCAGGAGACTGATCCAGGGACAGCAGGTTAAACCGATAAGTTTGAGCAAGGATAGCCCTATTGTGAGCTGGCTTGGTAGGGAAGATAGGCCTCTCTCTCGAGAGCTCATAGACGCAGCACCGGAGTTTAGGGGACTGTGCGAGGTGGAAAGCAATCTCATTGAAGGTGCGAAGATAGAGTTGCTTGTGCCGATGAAGAGCGACGGCAGGCTGGTGGGAATTCTGGCGCTGAGCAAAAAGCGGTCGGGCGGTTTGTACTCCAGCGATGATATAGATCTGCTCATAAAGCTGATCAATGAAGCGGCGCCGGCTATAGAAAACGCTCAGCTTTATGCTCAAGCGAAAGATAGGGCTCATATCGATGAGTTAACGGGGTTGCTTAATCACGGCTATTTTCACGACCGCCTTGATGAGGAGGTTGCAAGGTGTTCTCGCTTTGGTGATATATTCTCCTTGCTATTCTTAGACCTTGACCTCTTTAAGGCCTATAACGATGTCTATGGTCATCTGGCGGGCGATGATATCCTTAGGGAAATTGCGCAATACATAATAGACTCGATCAGGGGGATAGACATAGCTTTTCGCTACGGCGGAGACGAGTTTACCGTTATCTTGCCGCAGGCACCTCTTGACGATGCCTACAACGTAGCCGAGAGGATACGTAAGAGGATAGAAAGCGAAATGGACTCCAAAGGGATTGCATTGACCTGTAGCATGGGCATAGCATCATGGCCCACCGACGGGGTTATGCGAGAAGAAGTTCTCCAGGCGGCGGATGCGGCCTTATATCATAGCAAGCAGGCAGGGAGGAATCGAATATCCTTGGCCTACGATGTGACTCCCTCGGATGTACTAGGAATGGGGGGTAACGGGAATGGAGAGCAGGAGGTTCTGAGCACCATACATGCCTTGGCCGCTACAGTTGATGCCAAGGACCCTTATACCTACGGTCACTCGAAGAAAGCTTGCCAGTATGCGACGGAGATTGCGGAGGCGCTTGGCTACTCTGAAGAGCGGATAGCCACAATCCGAGCGGCCGCGTTGTTGCACGACATTGGCAAGATTCGAGTCTCTGACAGGTTGCTTGCCAAGCGGGGGCCTCTGACTGATAACGACTGGGAGCCAATATACGCGCATCCCAAGCTGGGGGTAGCGATACTGAAACATGTCAAGAGTTTAAGTGGGTGTTTAGCTACCATTCAATACCATCATGAACGCTGGGATGGCAGTGGCTATGCTGCAGGGCTGGAAGGCGAGAATATTCCCCTTGACGCTCGGATTCTGGCTGTAGCCGATGCCTATGATGCTATGACATCGTCACGTCCTTACCGTGAGAATAGATTAACTCATCAGCAGGCTATAGATGAATTAAATCATGGCGCTGGCACTCAGTTCGACCCCGAAATCGTCAGGGTCTTCGTTGCCCTATGGGAGCCGCTCGACTCTAGAGGGGCTGGGGGAGGGCTGAGCCGCTTGACTCAAAAGAGCCAGCGGGAGCGGCTGAACCATTCGGGTTCAGTGAAAGCGAGAGGCTTACCGGGAATGGGCGCGGAGATGCCTTTGGTTCAGTAGCTTTGGGAAAACCTTACTGCCGAATAGGGTCATCAGACCTGAAGCTACTCCCATTCTGTTTGCTTCGAAAATAGAGTTTAATCCGTTCGCCCTGAGCCTGTCGAAGGGCCGTTCATGGTTCGACAGGCCTGTCCTGAGCGGAGCCGAAGGGCTCACCACGAACGGCATCTGGCATATTAATTTTCATCATTCGTTTGGTGGGCGCCCGCCCATGGGGATTCGTTCCTAACTGCACTCTTCTCATGTTATTCAGCTCAAACTGAGTAGCCACTCACGGCTGAGGAGCTATCTGGCCCCCAAAAACAGAGGGGCCGGGAGTGCCCTTAGCTCTCGGCATCTTCACCCTCGTTTCGATTATTGCAATTGCATTCCGCACGGGCAAGGGTTCATCGTTGCCACCAATTGAAGGCTTGTACTACTTCGTTAACGCCTCTGTAGTAGCGTTATGTTAAGCATGACTCGGCAAGCCCCTCATTCTCTTCAGTTATAACGGTTAGGACGAATATGAGCTCGGTGAGGATGGCTGGCAGACTTCTGAGTTCCTGCCTCACGGATGCTTTACATTTCGCCGTTCTCAGCCATCTGGCCATCCAGGTAGCTAGATGCTCAGACGTCTGAATGTCTTGACAGCTATTCCTACCCTCCGTTCGGCTGAAGTTCAGTTCCGCTCCTGCTAACATGCCTTAGAAAGATACGTAGGCGGTTTGTTCGGGGGATCACAAGAGCCCTCCATATCCTCACCGGGGCTTCCTCTTCCACGCCGTTGCACCTATGCGTTCTCCGTGCTTGGCAGGCAGTTCATCCTCCGCACCGCGTCGGGGGAGAATTGTTGCAATCAACAGTTGGTAAATCACCAGAAAGTACCGTATGAAATTGCCCAATATGGTGATATACACAGTGCACGACCTAATAGACAATACACATGCATGAGCAACTGTAATCAACTCCGATCATATGACAAACGTGCAACCAATAACGGATAGGGAGGCGACATGGTTACCAAAAGGCGAGGCCTAAGACGCTATGGAACACTCATCCTGCCCGTAGTGGGCGCAGTGCTGGCGGTATTTGGCGCGTTGTGGGTGGGGATTATTTTCCCCTCGCTTGATAAGATGCCAGCGGATTACGAGCGAAGCTTCTATTTCGACGGTACGTTTTCAGTGATGAATCCTGCTACCCTGTCAATGGATAGTTTCCCCATAAAACAGACGCTGGCGCAGGAAGCCATTGGCACTGAAGAAGGCGCCTTACTCATCCACGAAGTGCGCACAGTTATCAACGCGGACACCGGTGAGGACATTTCGGCCATATATGGCGATGAGAGTATTCTTGCGATAGACGCCCATACTCTCGAGTTCGTTACGGATATTGATGAGCGAGAGCGCTGGGGACAGTTTGGGCCGCCGAGGCCCCTTGGGGTGGGAGATAGCTTCGATCTCTGGCACCCGGGTGCCCGGCAAGCACTGACGGCAAACTACGTGAGCAAGGAGGATTTCCACGGCCTGGGCGTTTTGGTCTTCGAGATCGATGAGGCTGACATCGCCATTGGCACTGAGCCGACGAGCGGTATGGAGCTTTACCTCAGCCCCAAGATCACGCTGTGGATCGAGCCATCAAGTGGCACAGTGGTTAATCAGACGAGTGAAACCACCACCAGCATCGACTTCATGGGTAGTATGATGCCTGTCCAGATAGCCAATGTTGACTATGCCGAGGAGACGATCATCGATCTGATGGGCACGGCCGGGAGTGCTCGCACGACGTTGCTTTGGTTCCGGACTCTTCTACCGTGGATAACGATCGGCCTTGGAGCTGTCCTAGTTATCAGCTTCGCTGCAATAGTCGCGGTGACGAGAGTGCGGCATAGGGGAATCAAAGTCTGACAAACTGAGTAGGGGCACGGCGTGCCGTGCCCCTACTCTATTGCGCGAATTAGGGGTTAGTTCAGGGGTTCAGAAGAGGTCCCTTATCTCTTCCTCTGCCTTTCTCTTGAGTTCCGCTGCGTCTCGAAAGCCGAACTCTTTATAGGACTCGGCTGAGCCGTACTCCCTGGTTTTGACCACCACAGGCATCGGCAGCGCATGGCCGAAGATGAGCGCCTGCTGCTTAGCTTCCAGCTTGGAGAGCACCGTCTTTAGCTCGCTCTTCCCCGAGACACCCATGAGCACGCTGTCGATATCCTTCTCGTTGTCCAGAAGATAGGTCGCCTTGGTCCCAATCTGGGACATCACCTCGTCGTCGATGCCGCTGGGGCGCTGGTCGATAACCAGAAGGGTAACGTTATACTTCCTCATCTCCCGGGCGATTTCGCCGAAGATGGTTTGACCTGCTACCTCTTGGTTGAGGAACTTGTGGGCCTCCTCGATAGTTATCACCAGGGGGTGGGGTTGGGCTATGTTCTCCCCCATCGCCTTCTCCGTCCGCTCACGGTACTGGGCGTAAATGCGGCGGGTGAGGATGTTGGCTACCAGTACGTAGACGGTGACATCGGTGTACCTTCCGAACTCGAGCACCACGTTCATGCCCCGGTCCAGGTATTCCAGTATTCGCTGCACCGAGTTGTCCCGTGCATGGGGCACCAGGAAGGGAAGCCTCCTCAATCTCTCCAGGCCGCGGCGCAGGTTGCGGTAGCTGCTCTCGTGGATGTTCAGCCTTGTGAGCAGGTCTTTGGTCTCCTCGCCGCCGCTCAAGCTGAGAAAGCCCTCCAGCCAGCGCTGTTGGCCGAACTCGCGTCCCAGTTGATAAACCGCCTCGATCGCCGGTTGGGTCAGGTTCAGGGTTTCCCGCAGCAGGGCGATGTCTTCGGGCTCGATCTCGTCGTAGCCAATCTCCACGATGTAGTCGGTGCTCACCTTGCGGCGGCGGGCGCTCTCCTCGTCCAGTGCGAACACAGCCACCTGCGAGGGGAAAAGCTGCTTGAGGCCTTTTACGTTGGGCACATGCTCGCTGGTGCCCTCCCAACCATACTCGTTGTGCATATCGAAGATGAGGTTGGCCGCTGCTTTCTTCTGCACAATCCCGATGAGGAGGAGCCTGGTTAAGAAGGTCTTTCCGGTGCCGCTCTTGCCGAAGACGCCATTGGAGCGCTTGACGAACTCGGGGATGTTGAGGCAGACCTTGGTCTCCATGTCAAGGGGTGTGCCCACATAGAAATGTCTCTCGTCCTCTCGACCGAATACCAGCTCCACGTCCTGCTCCGAAGCCTGCCGAACTGCCGAGAAATGGGCGGGCACTGTCTTCACCGGCTGGGGGCCTTCGAGCAGGCTCATGGCATCGCCGCTGATGGTGAGCATGGGCGTCACCTTGAGCTTGCCATAGGTGCTGGTGCCGGCGATAACCTCGGCGATGAACGGGTCAGTGACATCGGGTGGCGTTATGGTAAGTTGCTGGTCAATGGTTCCCAGGCTGACATCGGTGATCATGCCGAAGAAGCGGCTCTTTTGCCCCTCGATGGCCACGTAACGTCCCACCGCCATCTCCTCAATAGGAGTGACGCTATCCAGCTTGACCTCCATTCCTCCGGTCAGCGAGCCGCCGACCACAATGCCCAGACGTTCTCCCTGCACACTTGCCTCGTTCACAGCTTAATCCTCCTCAAGATAGCATTGAGCCGGTTGAGTTCGCCGCCAAGCAGGACGGCCAGTTCCTTGCCCGCCCTCACCAGGAAGGCTCGTTCGTCGTCATGGGCCCCCGCTGCCCGGCGCAGGCAGGCGGAGACTACCTCGTCCACCGATCCCGCCCTGGCGCTGAGTAATATGGCGAGAAAATCAAGGGATTCGGTAAACCGGCGCACCTCGTCCCCTTCGCAGAGGTAGACGAAGCTGTGGACGCGGGGGGGCCGTGGCGGGAGGTAGTGGTGGAGATCATCCCCCTCCCCGTGTCCGATGACAAGGGTATCGAAGGTGGTGCGCAGCAGCCTTGAGAGCTGCGGGTGCTGACGATAGATGTTCTCCTCTTCGGACTCCTCCCTGCCGCGCGCGAGGGGGCGGCGCCCGGGCTCTATGCTCTCGGTAGAGGCGTTGCAGACTACGCCGTATATCCCCACCTCCCCATCGCTGGTCCTTACCAGGCTGCCCAGAGGTGGGGGGGTGTGGAGCTCATAGCACTCGGCCACAAACTCGCCCGTCCTGGCCTCGATCACCTCGCCCATTTTAGCTGACAAAGCTGCTCCCCCTGCAGGTGATGAATTAAGCCGTTAGGGCACCCCGATCTATCGGGGTGCCCCTACCATGCCTGTCGAAAACGCCTTGTGATAAGAAGATGCGTCCATCTGCCGATTTGGGTTGTTCTCGTCCATCTCCCATTGTACAGGGTTGTCAAGTATATACTCGCGGAGGCGGTTCAATTCATCTTCATTGCGGATGATGTGTTCGTAATAATTACGTTGCCAAAGCGGCGCGCCTGGCGTGTGGCGCATTTGATTGATCCGTTTGGTGGCGGCAGATTTGAATGAGCGAACGATTGTTGGCAACGAGCCCGATGTCGGTTTTCCGAATCGTTCGTATATCGGCGTAGGGGCACGGCATGCCGTGCCCCTACCATCATCGACAATGGCCACAATACCGTGCAGATGGTTAGGCATCACAACCCATTCATCCAGTTCAACCGTTGTAAAATGGTGGGGTATTTCTAACCAGCATCTTTCCGCGATGGTGCGAATTGCCTCGTCTTCGAAGAGCAACACACCGTTGTAGGTGCAGATGGTCACAAAATACGCCCCTGGCTGGCTGTAATCATACCCCTGCAGGCGAATCAAACGGCGCTGGTGCTTCTGTGGGTCGTATATCATCTGTCCTTCTCTCTGCAACTTCATGGAAATCTCTGGTATCTCACTCGGGAGAGATCAGTTCAATCTCAAAGAGTTTAGGCCACAACTTCCCGGTCACGAACAACCGATCGTTCTCTGCATCATACGCAATGCCGTTGAGAACGTCAACCGGCTCACTACGGTCTTCCGGACCCAAAAGTCCTTTCAGATCTATCCATCCAGTCACTTGACCTGTCAGAGGTGCAATCCTTGCGATGAGGTCCCTTCGCCAGACATTGGCATAGATTTCTCCTTGAACGTATTCCAATTCATTGAGTCTGGTCACGGGACTACCCTTGTCAAGTACTTCAATGCGACCGATCTCCTCAAAGGTTTCAGGATCCATGAAATGCAATGTTGACGTACCATCGCTCATTATTAAACGCTCTCCATCATGCGTAATGCCCCAGCCCTCAGTGGGATAATTGAACTCCTGTAGCAACTCAAAACTCTCTTTATCGTAGACAAACCCGACATTTGACTGCCAGGTCAACTGGATGATCTTGTTCCCATAAATGGTCATGCCTTCACCGAAAAATTGAGCTGGCAGCTCACGAATTTGTAAGATGTCTCCGGTTTCCAATTCCACTCTACGCACCATGGAGTGTCCGCGAAGCCCTGTTCCTTCATATAAGACGCCATTTTCAAAAACCAATCCCTGTGTGAAGGCATTTCGGTCATGAGGATAGGCATTGACCACGTTGTATGTGCAGTTCCCAACAACATCGGGAGCGGTGGAATCGAGCGAGGTCGAGCAAGAACAGACAAAAACCGCACCTAATGATCCAAGGAGCCCCAGAAAGAATATCCTGAGGACACAGCTCATAGAGATCACCTTACGGCTTGATCAATCGGCGAACAGCCAGACAGCTAGATGCTCAGACATCTGGATGTCCAGATGGCAAGACTCTTTGCTCAACCCCAACTATCAGCCCTAAATCCACCTGGTGCGCTTGCTCCTGTTTTTCTCCGAGGTTGTTGTTGGCAGCCGGTGCTCGGCCAGGGCGAGCTCGACAAGGTACCGGAACTGCTCGCGGTCGGCGGCTGTGACCACCGCCTGCTCATGGGACTCGCTGAGGGCAACGGGGTAGCCTTGGCCGCGGCGGCACTGGTCGAGGATCAGGGCGTGAACCAGGTCGACGAGCCCCCGCTCCTCCACCCAGCGCGGGAACTCCACTCGGGCGATCTCGTCGTCAGCCTTGAGGTAAGAGAAGCGAACCTCGTGGTCTCCGTAGTAGTCCCGCACCACGGAAGAACGGCTGACGAAGGTTGGCGACCTTTCGCCTGGCTCAAGGAGAGCGCAGAAGAGGTCGCGATCCCGGACACCGGCAACGGCGTCACACTCTCTCTTCGATGAGGGCGAGCTTCGAGGGCAGTGGCGGTCGCAGTCGGGCGGGTCATAGGGACATATGGCTACCCTGAGCGCGTTCACCACATCCGTGCTCCGGGGAAAGCTGATATAGCTGGCAAGGGCCAGCCCCGTTTTCTGGCTAACCTCCTTGATTCTATCCAGGGCTGGAAGAAAGCCCTTTTCCAGCAGTTCCGTCCTGACATATTCTGGGTAAGCATGTCCCGCCAGCCCCCACATGATGAGCGATCCATCGAGCAGGGCGACCGCGGGGGACTTTGGGGAAAGCTCTTCGCCCATCTCGGCCAGAGCCAGGCACTCGGCAACCGCGCGCTTAATCCCTAGTAGACCCCCCTCCACAGACTGCTCGCCACTGCCGAGGGGATCCACTATGGTCAGGTCTTGCTTGCTGGCATAGAGGGTAGGGTGGCTGCGGAGGATGGCACCCGGGTTCTGCCCGTAGAGCAGGGTGGCGCTGCCGATGTTTATCAGGTAACACCTTGCCGGGCTATGGCGGTCGACATCGATGTGAGAGCCGTCGCTGGCGATCACGGCGAAGTCAGGTGGGCATGGAGGGGGCTGGCGACTCCCGACTAGCTCGACAGGAACTCCCGCTACCAGCCAGGAGGTCTTGCTGCTTTCAATTTTCCTTCTTAAGGAGTCAAGATCAGCGGACTGAAGATGCATTGTCTCCAGGGCATGGCCGAGGCAGCCTTTCCAATTCTCTTCCTCTGCCTTGAGGCTTGCTGCCATGCCATCGATTTGGGCTGCTACCTGGCTGAGGTCCAGGGACATCTCTTCGCCTCTCATGGGGAGTATAGCACAAGGAGCTTTTCAAAAACAATTGAACTAGTTCCTCCTCCCCCGGAGGGAATCAAGGGGCAGGCCCCCGCTTGGCGGAACTGTCCGAACATGTGAGCGCTGCCGAGACCTAGTAACAGCTTGACAAGTTGCCCAGCATCGCCTATAAAAGTCGCAAATGAGAATATGCCTCCTTACCTACAGGGGCAACATGTACTGTGGCGGCCAGGGGGTTTACGTCTACTGCCTGGCCAAAGCGCTACATGAGCTGGGTCACGAGATCCACGTGATAGCAGGCCCCCCTTACCCCACACCCCCTGAGGGGGTAGAGTTACATAAGCTCGAAGGGCTCAATTTATACGAGACAAATGGCTTCTCTTTGCTGTCGAGCCCTCTACGAATGTTCACCCCCATCAATCTCTACGAGGCTGCTGCGGTACATGTCGGGATGTTCCCCGACATATTCACCTTCAGCATGAGGGCATACCTGAAGTTGCGCGATCTCATGTCCAGGGAGAGGTTCGACATCATTCACGATAACCAGACGCTGGGCTACGGCCTGCTTCTGGCCAAGAGCCTGGGGGTGCCGATCGTCGCCACCATACACCACCCCATCTCCATCGATATGGCGGCTTCCCTGGCCGAGGTCAAGAGCTGGCTGACCAGGTTTAGACGCACGATATTCTATTCCTTCCTCATCATGCAGGGCGTGGTGAGCAGGAGAATGGACAGAGTGGTAATGGTATCCAAAGCCTCAGCAGAGGATACGATTCGCGCCTTCAAATTGCGCGAGGATAGAGTAAGGATAGTCCACAACGGGATCGACACCGGCATTTTCAGGAGACTCGATCACGTCGAGAAAGAGCCCAATAGCCTAGTCATAGTGGGCAAAACTGAGGACAAGAAAAAGGGTGTTCCCTTCCTGTTGAAAGCGGTACAGCTACTAAAGGACGATGTCGACGTGAAGGTCAATGTTGTCGGTATACAGGGTCCCGATGACGGGTACCGTACGAAGCTGGTACAGGAACTCGGGATCGGTGATAGGGTTACTTTCACCGGGCAGATAGGCGCAGATGAGTTGGTCAGGCTCTATTCATCAGCGGAGATCGCGGTTACTGCTTCTCTCTACGAGGGCTTTGGACTGCCCGCCGCAGAAGCCATGGCCTGCGGTACCCCTGTCATAGCCACCAGGGCGGGGGCGCTGCCTGAGATAGTGGGGGAATATGGAACCGGGATACTGGTGCCGCCGGCAGACCCCCCTGCACTGGCGGCAGCGATAAAGCGCCTTCTTGCTGATCGGCCCCTAAGACAAAGGATGGGGGAGGCGGCCAGAAAAAGGATCGAGGAGTCTTTTAGCTGGGAAGTCGCAGCAGGAAAAACCCTGGAGGTCTACGAGGAGGTTTTGTAGTTACAAAGCTTGACACCAACCCAATACTCACGTTGTTCTCTTGACACAGCTTCGCTATTTATTTACACTTGGGACAACGCCGTTCGGAGAATAAACCCGTGAAATGTCCTGCCTGCAGCAATTTGATGATAGTGGTCGAACATGAGAATATCGAGCTTGACTATTGCGTCGACTGCTCGGGGGTCTGGTTCGATGCCGGGGAGCTGGAGCTTCTGCTAGAGAGCATGCAACTGGAAGGAACCAGCTTGTCTCTGGATAGCATCCTCACCTCACCTGAAGCCAAGTCACCGGAGAAGAAGCGGAAGTGCCCTATCTGCGGCCAGAAAATGAAAAAAGCAACCGTGGGGCACGAACCAGAGGTGCTTATCGATGCCTGCCAGCGGGGAGACGGGCTGTGGTTTGACAAGGGGGAGGTGGGACAGTTGATAACACAGCTACCCGACAAGCCATCCGAGGAGACGGACTCCCAAGGACGCGTTATCACCTTCCTGGGAGAGGTATTCAGAGCCCGGGACTAACCCAGGTCGGGAGGAAGCGGCAGGGATAGCACGTTCCTTCTGATTTTGGGTTGAGCCTTGAGGCTGGCCATAAAGGAAACTATTACGGAGGTGTTTCATGCCTATTTTTGGTTGGGTCCTAATCGGTATCGCAGTAGTGCTTATTATCCTGTTTGCTGGAAACTATAACAGCCTGGTGAGGCTGCGCAACCAGGTGAAAAACGCCTGGGCGCAGATCGATGTGCAGCTCAAGAGAAGGCACGACCTCATCCCCAATCTGGTGGAGACGGTCAAAGGCTATGCGGCGCACGAGCGAGGGACATTGGAAGCAGTTACCAATGCCCGCAACCTGGCTCTGGGGGCAATCGGCAAGGGCGTTGGCGCCCAGTCCAAAGCTGAGGCTGACCTCAGCGGGGCGCTCTCCAGGCTGCTGGCCGTGGTCGAGAATTACCCCGACCTGAAGGCCAACCAGAACTTCCTCGCTCTCCAGGAGGAGTTGACCTCAACTGAGAACAAGATAAGCTTTTCACGCCAGTTCTACAACGACTCAGTACTGGGTTATAACAATAAGACCCAGATGTTCCCCTCCAATATAGTAGCAGGCATAGCCCGTTTCCAAGCCGACGAATTCTTCGAGGTTGAGCTACCCACGGAGAGAGAAGCACCCAAGGTGAGTTTCACCTAGCCCGGAGACACTCAGCTATGTGGCAACAGATCAGGTCTAACCAGATCAGGTCGGCTGTACTGGTAGCAGGGATGCTGGCGATGCTGCTCTTGATTGGCTACTTGCTGGGCGTAGCCCTTCTGGACAGCGGTGTGGCGGGCCTGTTCATAGCCCTTGTGATATGGGGGGTGATGAACCTGGTCGCCTTCTTCCAGGGGGACAGCATATTGCTGGCGCTTTCCAAAGCACGGAAAATCGAGCGCGATGACCACCCCCGGCTCTACAACGTAGTTGAGGAGATGAGGATTGCCTCGGGCCTGGAGAAAATGCCCAACATCTACATCATCGACGACGCGGCGCTGAATGCCTTCGCCACCGGCCGAGACCCCAAGCGGGCGTCCGTAGCTATCACCTCCGGCCTCCTGCAGAAACTCAACCGCGATGAACTACAGGGCGTCATCGGACACGAAATAGCCCACGTAAAGAACCGCGATGTGTTGTTGATGTCCTTGTGCAGCATCCTTCTGGGGACTATCGTCATTCTGGCCTATTACGGTACATACATGCTCTTCTTCAGCTCCATGAGTGGCGGCAGGAGAAGCTCAGGGGGAGGCGGCGCGGGGGGAATAATTCTCATCATAGGAATAGTGTTGATGATACTGGCGCCGATTTTCGCTCGATTGATCTACTTCGCCATCTCCAGGAAGAGGGAATACCTGGCAGACGCCACCTCTGCCCAATATACCAGATACCCGGAGGGACTGGCCTCCGCACTGGAGAAGCTTGGCGGTTCAACCGCACAATTGCAGTCGGCTACCAAAGCTACAGCTCCAATGTACATCATCAATCCCTTCCGCCGAAAGGGGAAGCCGGCCACCGACCTCAGCAGCACACACCCACCTATCTCAGAGCGGGTACGTATCCTGCGCTCCATGGCTGGGGGCGCCTCCCTGGGCGACTACGACGCTGCTTTCCAGCAGGTACACAAGGGCGGCAGGGGGGTTATTCAGCCCGCCGCCATCGCCAGCGCCGGCGCCGTCGGGCTGCGGGCAGCCGAGCCTGAAGCCGCGCCCAGAGCGCCCGAACCTAGCAAGCTGGAACGCACTCGCGAGGTCTCAGACCTGATGTGGCGGATGAACGACTATAAGACTATTACCTGCGATTGCGGCACCAAGTTAAAGGTACCGGCCAAACTCAAGAGGGCCAAAGTCAAGTGTCCGCACTGCGGCCGCACCCACCCCATCTAAGTCAACGGGGAAATATGAATGCCGGCCGTGCTGTGGCATTCTATTTTGCAGGAAGGAGTTTAAGAATGTCTTGGAGGCAGGAATACGAATCGAAGTTATGCAGCTATGAGGAGGCCGCGAAGATTGTTCAATCGGGCGACCGGTTTTTCACGCCCCTTGGCCTCGGTCAGCCTTCGACGTCTATGATGGATGCAATCGCGGACCGGAAAGATGACCTCGAGGACGTCCAGTATGTATCGGCGCTCAATTTTCGTCCGTACAAGATTTTCACACCTGAGTACAGAAAACCCTTCTATCTGATGTGCGGCTTCTATAACCAGCTTACCATGAGTCAGCATGCAGAGGGCGCTTCATACTACGTTCCCGTCCAAAGCTCCAGCGTTGGCCATGTGATGAAGAAGCGGCAAGAAGTCGATCCACGCAGGCAGGGCGTCATCACCCAGGTCAGCCCTCCGGACGACCACGGGTATGTATCACTCGGCCTTGATCTGTTCTTCACGCCAGACGTCATTGACCAGGGTGACTGGCTTGTCGGCGAGGTCAACCCGAAGATGCCGAGGACCTTCGGCGATACGCACTACCACGTCAGCCGGTTCGATAAGTTCGTTGAGACGGACGAACCTCTGTTTTCGCCTCCGCTGCCCGAGCCATCAGAGGTGCATAAGAAGATTGCGGAGAACGTGGTAAGCCTACTCAGGGACAGGGATTGCCTTCAGGTAGGAATAGGCGCAGTTCCTGGACAGATATCCAAGCTTATTGCGGACAGCGATCTTAAAGACCTGGGCATTCACACTGAGATGGCTCCCATGGGTACCCGCCAGCTTGTGGAGAAGGGCGTCGTCAACTCTAAGTATAAACAGACCCATCCGAACAAGATCGTCATGGCCTTTGCCTTTGGCGACCAGGAGCTTTACGACTTCCTGGGCAACAATCCCATGGTCGAGTTCTATTGCGCTTCATATTGCAACTCGATTCCTCTGCTGGTCAGGGAGAAGAACGTGGTGGCCATAAACGGCTCTGTCGAGGTCGACCTTGTGGGCACCATCGCCTCGGAGTCTTTCGGCGATGCGATGCGCTCTGGCGTGGGCGGTCAGCTCGACTTTGTGATTGGTGCTTACTGGTCCGAAGGAGGAAGGGCGATCAACATCCTGCCCAGCACCGCCAAGGGCGGGACGATATCACGCATCGTGCCCTACCTGATGGAGGGAGCCAGGGTGACCGTGCCCAGGCATTACACACAGTATGTAGTTACCGAGTGGGGGATTGCCAACCTTGCACCACTGGATGAAAGAGAGCGCGCCTTGGCTCTTATCGAGATCGCGCATCCCAAGTTCAGAGATGAGCTTCTAGAGGCAGCCAAGAAGAGACTCAGGTTTTGACAGGACTACCTTTTTAACTGTAAGTGGAATCCAGGGGCCTCCTGCTCCCTATTGATACACCAGTTCCAGGCTTATGGTGATTTCCGGGGTTTTTGGAAATAGCGACCCGTATAATCGACTCGAACCAGCCTGACGTCAAGAGACCGCTCTTTCAGAAACTCATCGGTTGCCCTTCTGCAGCCCTCCCAGTGTCCATAGTCATCGATGACAATGAATCCCCCGGGTTGGACACGGTCATAGAATCTCTCCAAACACAATTTGACGCTTTCATACCAGTCTGCGTCTATATGTAGCAAGGCTATGTCTTGAATTTGCGCCGAGGGAAACGTATCCTGGAACCAGCCTTTGACAATGCAAACGCGAGACTCGGGAACGCACAGCTTCTGGAATATCCTTTTGACCTCTGATAAGTCCCCGTGGCACCACCATGCGCAGGTTTGAGCTTCATCGCCATCCTTGTCGGTGGGATTGGGTAAGCCCTCAAATGAGTCAAAGAGCCACATGTTTCTGTTCAGGGGAGACTGTGTGCAAATAGAAGCCATCAGAGCAGCCGATCCACCGTTGTAAACGCCGCACTCAACGACATCGCCCGGCACAGACCGTATGTCAATCTCCCTGCTCAGTTTGTGTAGAGCAGCCAATCTAAGAGGGAGCACAGCAGTATACCCCCTCACCCCGTGGATTAGCCGCGCTATTCTCAGAGAGCCCCAGAAAGAACCTGGACGGGACAGGCGAAGATTTCGTAAATAAACCCCCAATAGTTGACGGTAGTAGAGGCTGTACCAGGCGCATGCAGCGGCTAGCAGCGAAACCTGATGACAGGCCCTATTCCAACATGTTGTCCCCGACCTCTTGCGTCGGCTGTACCGCAACACGACCATAGTATAGGTGCAAGTCCCCCCGACCTGCAACTGTAATGGGTGCCTACCATCTTTGAGCATACAGCTAACAGCATTCAGCAATCAGACAATATAATGCCCCGAAAACTGATAGCTGACGCCTGAACGCCTGCCGGTAGCGTCGTGACTCCTGTCACGACGAAGAGTTCGTTGCCACGGGAGTGGCAACGCTACGCTCCCTCCCGCCAGGGGAGGGAGAATCCTAAAGCATCCAGCGAAAACTTTGCCCCCATTCCTCTCCCTTGAAGGGTGAGGGTGTAAAACGGCCGTGAGGTTTTTTGACAACCGGGGGTTGTTCGTGGTAGGATGTGCCAAATTCAGAGAAGGTAACTGTCGCGGTGAGCAAGGCACCAACCTTTGTCGAAGAGGAGAGACTGAGGGCGCAGGGGTACAGGCTCATCGCTGGCATCGACGAGGCTGGTCGCGGGCCGCTGGCGGGCCCAGTGGTAGCTGCAGCGGTCATCCTGCCCCTGGAGAATCGGCCATCCTGGCTGTGCCTGGTTCGAGACAGCAAGCAACTGACCCCGCGGAAGCGTGAATTTCTCTTCGACCGCATCCAAGGGGACGGCGCATCGTTCGGAGTGGGAGTAGTTTCCCACGAGGTGATCGACGAGCAAGGCATCGTCGCCGCTACCAGGCAAGCGATGCGCTACGCCGCAGAGCAGCTCTCAACCCGCCCAGATTTCCTTCTCGTAGACTACCTCCGTCTGCCTAACATCCGTCTACCGCAAAAAAGCATTACCAACGGGGATAACCTATCCCTTTCCATCGCGGCGGCATCCATCGTCGCCAAGGTCACGCGCGACCGGCTCATGGTGGAATTGGACAGGCAATTTCCCGGCTATGGCCTGGCCCGAAACAAGGGCTATGGCACCTTTGAGCACCTGGTGGCACTACAACGCTTGGGCCCCTGCCCCATCCATCGCAAGACCTTTGCCCCGGTGCGAGCCGCTGGCTTCACTGGCCCGACAGCCCCCTGGCAAATTTTACACCATACGTCCATCACAGCGGATCTGTAGCACCCGCCCCCATACCCCACCGCCAGAAATAGTGGGTGGGTGCAGCATAGCGAAACCCACCACTCATTGTTCCGTTCGCCCTGAGCCCCCGCGTACGCGGGGGGCCGTTCATGGTTCGAGGCCGACAGGTCGGCCGTCCTACGGCCCAGGCTCACCACGAACGGCATCTATTAATTATTGGCAGGTTCCATTTCATTTCACCCACCCTCCCCAAGACCTCCGCCATTCCCGTTCGAGCCCAAGCGCTAGCTCTTGGGCGAATGTTGAAATCAACTCAGGCTTCCTTCATAATTTAAGTAGCGTTTGATGCCACCGTGAATCCTTTTGTAGCGAGAGGAGAACAGTATGAAAAGAGACAGGGGGTTCGGACAAGGTTTCCCCCCTAGAACAATCGCCATCGTCGGCGTTTCGAGAAGCGAGCACATGTATATCCCCGGCTACACGGGGTCGAGGCTCTTTCGAATCCTCCGAGAATCGGGGTTCCAGGGACGCATATACCCCGTCAATCCTAAGGCCGATATCATCGACGGGGTCAAAGCGTATCCAAGTGTAACTTCGGTTCCTGAGCCTTTGGACTTGGTCACAATATCCGTGCCGGCTGCTGCGGTGCCTCAGGTGCTGGAGGACTGCATAGCGGCCGGGGCACTCAATGTGCAGATACTCACCTCCGGTTTTGGTGAGACGGGGGAAGCGGAGGGAAAGAGGCTGGAAAAAAGGATACGGGAGATAGCGCTAAGGGGAGGCCTTCGGATAATAGGGCCGAACTGCATGGGCTTCCATATACCCTCCATCCGCATGAAAATGTTCGAGGAGGTCGAGTTAGTACAGGGCCCGGTGGCTTTCGTCTCCCAGAGTGGAGGCCATGCGCGTATATACCTGCTGCAAGGTCCGCAGCTCGGGATTGGCTTCAGCAAGGTGATAAGCTACGGAAACGCGCTCATGATGGATGCTACCGACTTCCTGGACTACCTTGCCACTGATCCCGAAACGCAAATCATCTGTATGTATCTCGAGGGTATTAAGGATGGCGGGAGATTTGCCAAGCTGGTGAGGCAGCTAAACCCCACGAAGCCTGTCATCATTTGGAAGGGTGGCCTTACGTACTCGGGGGCCAGGGCGGCTTCATCGCACACCGGCTCCCTGGCGGGAGACAGGCAGATTTGGGATGCCTTCTTCAAGCAGACGGGGGCGATAGAGGTGGACTCGATCGAGGAGATGGCCGAAATCACCATGGCCCTCCTTCGTTTGAAGTCATCGACAGGCAGGCGGGTGGCGGTGTTGGGGGCTGGTGGAGGCGATAGCGTAGCCACCGGGGATATCTGTGCCGAGGAGGGGCTTGAAATGCCGGCCATCTCACCACAGACGAGAGCGGGCCTGCTCGAGTTTGTCTCCCTCGTAAACCAGGGTGTGATGAACCCATTGGACATACCCATGGTGTTTGGGGATATTTCTACTCTGCAGCGAACCTTGGAACTGCTGGCGGCTGACCCTCTAATAGACATTATCATTCTGCATGTTTTCGCTGAGTTCTTTCCCAAAATCTGGGGCCATAGAATGGCAGAGTTCGAGGAGTGTATCTCGAACGTGACTGAAAAGGCTCCAGGGGGCAAGCCGATAGTTCTTGCCGTGACGGATGAGAGTAAGACCGAGGCGCCCGAAAAGTATGCCAGGGAATTGGTAGGAGCGGGCATCCCCGCCTATACCTCCCTGCGCGGGGCCTGCCGCGCTCTAAGCCGATTTGCCCGCTACCACGAATTCGTAGCGGCAGGCAGGACGGATGCCTCTCGGCCTACGGCGGGCACTTGGCACACGTAGACATGAAGAGGCAAGTGCTCAAATAGCGATCGCCACGGTCTGGCAGAAGCACCACCAGCGTGCCGGAGTTCATCTCCCTGGCAACCTTCAGCGCCCCTGCTAACGCCGCTCCACTTGACATCCCCACGAACAGACCCTCGCTTGTCGCCAGTAACCTGGTGTTTTCAAATGCCTCTTCATCAGAGATGTTGAGCTGATCATCCAGGGCATCCTTGCGAAAGATACGGGGGACGATGGATTCGTGCATATTCTTGAGCCCTTGGATCTTGTGGTCCAGAACGGGTTCTATGCCCACTACTCGCGCCGATGGTTTGCGTTCTTTGAGGTACTTGGAGACGCCCATCAAGGTTCCGGTTGTACCCAACCCAGCTACGAACACATCGACCTCACCATTTGTCTGTGCAAATATCTCGGGGCCGGTTGTCTCATAATGAGCTAGTACATTATTCTCGTTGTCGAACTGGTTTGGCATGTAGTATTGATCGGGGTTCTCCTGGAGAATTTGATGTGCTCGTATGATAGCGCCATCGGTTGCTTTATCCCCGGGGGTGAGATCGATCACCGCGCCAAAAGCCTCGATAGCCCTTTGTCTCTCAACGCTGACGCATTGGGGCATGGTCAGCTCCACCTTGTAACCCATAGCCGCCCCTATCATTGCCAGGGCAATTCCGGTATTGCCTGATGTAGGCTCGATGATGGTCTTGCCCGGAAACAACTCGCCCGACTCGATGGCTTTTTTCAGCATGTAGTAAGCAGCCCTGTCCTTGACCGAGCCGCCGGGATTGCTTCCCTCCAGCTTGGCCATGAGCCTAACACGCGGGTTTCCATTCAGGTTATTCAGCTCTATAAGCGGCGTATTCCCGATAGAATCAATGACGCTCATTTATCCTCTCCGCACTTAGACAGTTGCTGGGCTGATTATTGGCAGCCTAACATCCACCCTGCATATTATACGCCGTTAACCCAATACAACGCAAAGTCCTTTACCTATTGCATACCTATGGGGGGATTTTCGGGGGTCAGATGCAGAAGATGTTACAGTCCCGGCACACCTCGCACTCGGTCCCCCGGCCATCATCGTGCATAGTTACATAGCGCTGACGCCCCTCGGAGAACCACACTTCGGCAACCGTTTGATCGTTCAAGTCGCCGAATATCTTTCTGCCGAGCGGGTCCATGCAGCACAGGTTTACCCTGCCATCCCAGAGGACGGTCATGTGGCTGGTGGCGTGGATACAGCGCGTGAAGTTGTTTTCCTGGACAGGACAGGTAAGCCCGGCAAAGTTCAGGTGCTGGAACACATAGGGCGTTCGAGACGAGGAACTCGAGGTTCCCTGCCCCCATCTGCGGTTGAAGGCCTCCTCCTCCTCCTCGGTGACGGAGGGGTGCTGCACCAGCGACACGGTATGAGGTATGCGATGTGCGTCGACATAATCTATCATCCTGGCCACGTATTCGTAGTCGTCGAGCCCCGTCAACCTCTTTCTCGCTTCTGCTGAAGCTCCGTTTAGTGAGATGTTGAGGCGGAAACCGGATATTTCCGAAAGCCTCCTGATGTTTTCCTCCGTGAGAAAGCTGCCATTGGTGTACAAATGAATCTCGCTCCTGGGCAGCGCCGCCCGTGCCTCTCCTACTCTGTCTACTATCTGCGGGTCGAGAAAAGGCTCTCCGGTAAGCATGGGGATAAACGTTTCAGGATGCGGGTCAAGCCTACTGGCACCAGACAGAATCTTGGTGTAGAGCCTGTCGGACATAGTGCCGTGTTCCTCAATCCGTCCGTGGGCACAGAAAATGCAGCGCGCATTGCAACGATTTGTGGTCTCAACCTGAAGCACTTCCAGCATATGCCTGCTTACCTAACCGATGATTTCTTTTATTCCAAAAATAGGTTTTCTTCCGTTCGCCCTGAGTCCTTCGATAGACTCAGGACAGGCCTATCCAAGGGCCGTTCATGGTTCGACAAGCTCACCACGAACGACATCTGGGCCTTTCAATGGGTAGAGGTACTTCCGTTCGCCCTGAGTCCTTCGATAGACTCAGGACAGGCCTGTCGAAGGGTGATTTGCCCTACCCTTTGAATACTCGACCAAGCTGGACCAGTCTCCAGCAATCAATGATTGCTTCTTCCTGCGTGACCATCCCTCTATTTGCCTCTCCCTGGCCAATGCATCCTCTCGAGTTTCAAATTCACAAGAATAAACAGGCCTCACGGGAAGTCTTTTGGATGTATAGCACTTGAACAGGTTTTGTTCATGCTCATACAAACGCTTTTCCAGGTTATCGGTGTGACCAATGTAATAGCTCTTGTCAGCACATTCCAGTATGTAGACCCAAAAAACCATCGTTAGTTCCCCCGTTCGCCCTGAGCCCGTCGAAGGGCCGTCCATGGTTCGACAAGCTCACCACGAACGGTCATCACCACTGACCCTGAGCGAAGCCGAAGGGCTCACCACGAACGGCATCGGGCACATCAATTTTCATGATTCGTTGGTGGACAGCCACCCATGAGGGTTTTCTTTGTCAGTAAAAGGATGTGCTTTCCCTTTATTTCATGGACTTCGCTTATCTCGTCTTTGTGCTCCCCTATTAGCCCGTCTACAGCCTCGGTGACCTCCGGCATGTCGGAACCATAGTCGTGGAAGCCGACGCTGCCTCCTGGAATAAGATTGCGCCAGACAAGGTAGAAGTCATTTCTCACGTAGTCTGGCTGGTGATTGCCATCGATGAATCCGAAAATGAAACGCTGTTCTCTGGGAAATTCAACCTCTTTAGAATCCATATCAAGCGTTATTATGTTGTCGAAACCTCGCGTAGTCTCACGATAGACCTCCAACTGTGAGCGACCATGGAGAAATGCCTCGTAGATGTCGCACATCCTGGTTCCGCTCGAATCCCGGGTCCTGTCACACCCGGGGTCGAAAATGTCGATAGCGAATACTTTCTTGCCATACTCTTGGGCAAACCTCGCCAATTTGGCGGTGCCGCCGCCGACAAACGCGCCGATCTCAATTATGTCCCCCTCCAGCTCGTGCAATGCCCGTTCACTCATGAAGTCGATAAGGACTTCATAGCCCACAAAATCGTTAGCGGAGACTTCTGGTGACGGAATCTCTGCCAAA
>Ga0209979_1001134_pt1 | contig 30756 bp, 25 predicted proteins | sample AnhtaG_FD_183114 | JGI IMG/M metagenome (GOLD analysis project Ga0209979, IMG submission 183114) | Deep subsurface microbial communities from Anholt, Denmark to uncover new lineages of life (NeLLi) - Anholt_01485 metaG (SPAdes) (version 2) | ecosystem: Environmental > Aquatic > Marine > Oceanic... | reverse complement strand
GTCAGAAGGTTAAAGCTAAGGTAAGGAGTTTTCCCTGGAAATCTTACTATGGGGTAGTAACCAGGATGGCCCATCAAGCAGAAGAATATAAATCCCGCCAGGTTTTTTTGGTCACCAGCAAAATAGATAACTCTGGGCTCCTTTTGAAGCCGGGGATGACCGGACAGGCTAAAATCTACTGCGAGAAGGGAAGTATCGCCTCCCTTTTATTGCGTCGGATAATCCGCTGGCTCAGGGTTGAGGTCTGGTCCTGGTGGTAAAAAAAAGTTCTTGACAAAAAAGGTCATACCGATATATTAAGTCAGTTTATTTTAAGGAGATTGTAAAATTTTAAGAAATTCCTCCAATGAAGATAAATTAAGAAAATGTTCAAATTTATTTATAAGTATGAGATAGTCTTTAATAGCTTGGATCGACCACCTCCGTGAAAAAAGATTATCAGAAGTTTTGGTCTTTTTTCAAAAATAAACTTTAAAAATTTTAATTCATAAAGGAGAGAGGAAATGTTAAAGAACAGATTTTTGGGGATAAGCTTACTTCTTATCTCAGGAATAATACTGTTAAGCTCATGCGCCAAGCCACCGGAGAAGGAGATGCAGGAAGCCAGGGATGCTGTTGCCAGCGCTGCCGATGCAGAAGCCGAGCTCTATGCTTCAGACCTTTTCATCTCAGCCCAGGATTCTTTAAATCAGGCGGAGACCTTTATGTCAGAGGAGAAATATGGAGAGGCAAAACGATTAGCCCTTTTTGCTAAGAACTGGGCTGATTCTGCTGCTTTTATGGCTTCAACAAATAAAGAGGAGATGAAAGCTTCTGCAGAAAAAGCAGTGGGTGATGCCACCAGCAAGCTTGAGTCTTTGAAAAAGGCTAAGGTTCCTTCAAAGATGAAGACGAAAGTAGATAAGGAGATAAAGGCTTGCGAGACCTCCTTGTCCGAGGCGAAAGAAGCTTTAGAGGCTGGGAATTATAAAGATGCCTTGGATAAGGCAAATGAGGTGAGCGGTTGGGTGGAGAAGACTGAAGGGGAAATCATAAAAGAAAGAGGAGTTATCGGCTCATAGATTTGAGGAGGTGAGAAGATGCCCAAGCAGGAAAAGAAAAAGGGCAGTTGCAAGACAAAGAAGTCTGCTAAGCCGAAAAAGTAAAGAGTTTCTTTAGGAATGCAGATTTAGAGGAAAATCAGTCCCGCCTCTGGTGGGGCTGATTTTTTTTTGCAAAAGGGAATTTTATTATTGCATTTTAAAATTGAATTTCTAATATATAAAAACTACATTTTTACTTAAAGGAGGTGGAAGATGCTCATAATTCCCAATCAAGTTTTTTTGACCAAGGGGGTGGGTAAACACCTGGAGAAGCTTTCCAGCTTTGAGTTGGCTTTAAGAAATGCTGGAATAGCTCGTTTTAACATAGTAAGCGTCTCCTCTATTTTCCCACCGGGGTGTAAGCTAATCCCCAGAGCTCAAGGACTGAAGAAACTGCAAGATGGACAGATAGTCTTCTGCGTGATGAGCCGTAACTCAACCAATGAGCCCAACCGTCTGATCTCTGCCTCAGTAGGTTTAGCCATCCCAAAGGAGAAGCAGTATTACGGGTTTCTCTCCGAGCACTCCGCCTTTGGCCAGACCGTGAAAAAAGCCGGGGATTATGCTGAGGATTTAGCCGCCTCCATGCTGGCTACTACCTTAGGTTTAGACTTTGATCTGGATAAAAATTATGATCAGAGAAAGGAGATATGGAAAATCTCCGGCAAAATAGTTCGCACGGTAAATGTCACCCAGTCAGCTGAAGGGGATAAGAATGGCCTTTGGACCACGGTTCTGGCAGCAGCCATCTTCATCACCCAATCCGAATTTGGATCCAGAGAACCTGAGCTGAAAAAATAGTTATTTATCTTAATAAAGCTCAAGCCCAGGAGGTAATTCAAGATGAATAAGTTCCTGAAAAACCCTACCCGTCCCCTAAGGGTTGAAGGTATTAAAAACACTGCTGAGCTCTTAGAAAAGATGAGCGGGATATCCTTTCAAGGGAGGAATCTATCTAAGGCTTTGAGCATCTGGAAAGAGATGTTGAAACAAGATCTGGTTATCTTCTTGGGCTTGGCTGGAGCGATGATTCCTGGAGGTTTAAGGCAGGTTATGGTGTATCTTATAAAAAATCGTTTGATTGACTGCCTGGTCTCCACTGGAGCCAACCTTTTTCATGATCTGCATGAAAGCTTGGGAAGGTATCATTACATAGGTGATCATAGGGTAGATGATCGGGAACTATGCAAGGCAAATATAGACCGCATATATGACACCTTCGCCTCAGAGGCTGAATTCAGGCAGATGGATGAGTTTATCAAGGAATTTACCCTTTCTCTTGATTTGAAAAGACGATACACTACCTGGGAGTTTTTCCATGCCTTAGGGAAAAAGTTATCCAGGATAAGGAAAAAAGAGGGAGTGATAAGCTCCGCATATACTTACGGGGTTCCTATCTTTTGTCCAGCCATTGGTGATTCCTCTTATGGTATTGCCTTGGTGGAGCTATCTAAAGCTACTGGTAAGAGATTTCAGTTTGACGTCATCAAGGATGCAGAGGAGATCTCCAATTTAGCTCTTTGGGCAAAGTCCACCGGAGTTGTTTATATAGGCGGAGGCACACCAAAAAATTTCATCCAGCAGGCAGAAGTAATAGCTTCCCTTGAAAGAAAATCTAAAAGATATGGGCACAGCTATGCTATTCAGATAATAGTGGATGCTCCTTACTGGGGAGGGCTCTCCGGATGCACCTTCTCGGAGGCACAGTCCTGGGGCAAGATTCATCCTCAAGCCAGAATGGTCACAGTCAATTCTGATGCCACCATTGCTCTGCCCTTCTTAGTAGGGGCTCTATCCCAAGGTTCTAAGAGTTTAATTCGAAAGAGGATAAAACCTAAATTTAGGTTTGGAAAAGAACTTTTGATGAAAAGATGAGAGGTTTGTTAGATAAGAAGCTATTTCTACCAAATAATTTCTTAGGTATTCCTCAAATTTTCTCAGATTACAGGAGGTCAAGATTTGTCATCTTACCGGTACCTTATGAACAGACCACCACCTACAAAGGAGGAACCAGAGAAGGGCCTCAGGCAATTATCTCAGCCTCAAAGCAAGTTGAGCTTTTCGATGAGGAACTGGAAGCTGAACCTTATAAGGTTGGTATCTATACTTCAGATGAGTTGGAACCTACATCTAAAGGTCCTGCGGAGATGATTGAAAAGATCTATAAAGTGGGTCGCAGATTGGTTAAAGATGAGAAAGAGGTAGTTATGTTAGGTGGCGAGCATACCATCTCCATTGGGATGATAAAAGCTTTTAAGGGAAGATATAAAAATCTTTCGGTTCTGCAATTGGATGCTCATGCAGACTTAAGACAAAGTTTTCAAGGGAACAGGTTCAGCCATGCCTGTACGATGAGAAGGGTGAGGGAGATGGTTCCGGCTGTGCAGGTGGGGATAAGAAATTTAAGCTCAGAAGAGCACAGCTGGGTTAAAAAGAATAAAATCGACCTTTTCTTTGCTCAGGAAAAGAATCAGAATTGGAAAGATAAAGTTCTAAGCTCCCTTTCGGAGAATGTTTATCTTACTTTTGACCTGGATTTTCTCGACCCCTCGATTATGCCCTCTGTGGGAACACCGGAGCCAGGAGGTTTCTTATGGTATGAGACTTTAGATTTTCTAAAAACTTTATCTTTAAAGAAAAAGATAGTTGGTTTCGATGTAGTGGAACTCTGTCCCCAGCCTGGGAATATAGCCCCGGATTTTTTGGCAGCTAAATTGATTTATAAACTTATGGGATATATAGTATCCAAAGATAGAAAAAAAGGAAAGAAATCCACAGGGATTCTTAAGCAGAGGTAAAAGATGAGATGGTGGGAGAAATTTTTTGACCAATACTATCCAGAGGTTTATGCCAATTTGGAGGCTTTAACCTCAAAGGAAGTTGATGGAGTAATAAAGATTTTGGGACTTAAGCCCAAGAAGAAGATTCTGGATTTATGCTGTGGATATGGGAGGCACTCCCTGGAACTGGCTCGCCGAGGGTTTAGGGTTACAGGTTATGATCTCTCCTCCTATTTCTTGCAGAGAGCCAAAAAGGAAGCAGATTCATTGAAGCTCAAGATAAAGTTTATTCAAGGAGATATGAGAAAACTCCATTTCAAATCGGAATTCGATGCAGTCATAAATATGTTTACCTCTTTTGGTTTTTTTCAAAAGGAAAAAGAAGATTTTCAGGTTCTGAAGGTGATCAATCGAGCCTTAAATGAAAGGGGTTTATTCCTTTTGGATACTATCAATCGGGAATTTGTCTTAAAAAATTTTCAGAGGAGAAGATGGACTCCTAAGAAGGGCTTTTTGTTATTAGAGGATTCCATCTTCGATCCTTTCAAAAGTCGCCTGGAGACTACCCGCACCCTTGTTTTTGAAAATCAACCCAGAAGAGAGTATTTCTTCTCCTTACGTCTCTACACTCTCACTGAGATGATCTCTAACTTAAGAAAAGCAGGTTTTGTAGTGGAGCAGGTTTTTGGGGATTTTGACTTGAATGAGTATTCACCAGATCATCCCCGGATGATAATCTTAGCTCAGAAAGTAAGTTAAAAGAGTATTTTCTCTCCAATTTTTTAAAAAAACTTATCGTTTTTAATTATTAGACCTTAACCAGAAACGATTAAGAGATGTTCTCATCTACATTGCTGGATCTGGCTTATAGATCTAATAGTTTCTCTATCCTGGCTGAAAAGATTGCAGAAGGTAAAAAGTGTCTTACTTTATCCGGATTGGTTGGTTCTGGAAGATCCTTCCTTTTAGCTTACTTAGAGAAAAGACTTAACCTTCCGCTACTGGTCTTAACCTATCATGCGGAGGAGGCAATAAAATTTTTTGAGGACCTGCAATCTTTTTTAGGAGAAGGGGAGGTCTTGTTTTTCCCCAGCTGGGAGATTTTGCCCTATGAGCTTCAGATCCCTCACTCTGAGGTCTTAGGCGCCAGGCTTTCCTGTTTATATAACCTTTTATTCCAGTCTCAGGATGCATTCGCAAGAAAAAAGGTAGTGGTAACACATATCCGGGCAATCCTGGAAAAAACCATACCTCAGGCTGAGCTGAAAAATAAAACCATCCAACTGAAGACCGGTGATGAGCTGGAATTAGAAAAGCTTATCCAGAAAATTTCAGAACTGGGTTTTAAAAGATTTCCTCAGGTAGAAGAGGTGGGGACCTATAGCCAAAGGGGTGGGATTTTGGACCTTTTCCCTTACACCTCAGAGAACCCTTTAAGGATAGAGTTCTTCGGTGATAAGATCGAATCGATAAGGGAGTTTTCGGTTTTTAACCAGAGGACCATCAGCAGAAAAGAGGAGGTTATCCTTCTACCTAAAAGGGAGTTTTACCTTAAGGATGAGGAGCTGGAAAAATATCTCAGAGGGTTAGGGGAGAGAGAGGCTCAAAGATTAAGGGAGAGGATCAATTTCTATCAGGAGATACCGGGTTTAGAATGGATGGCACCTCTTTTTGGATTGCCGCAGGGGGAGCTTTTCGATTATCTGCCAAAAGAAAGTTTATTCTTCTTGGACCAGCCAGAACTTATCAAAAGGGAGATAGATTATATCTGGGAAGAGACCCAGAGGCGGTATGAAGAGGCTAATTTGAAAAAGGAATTGGTCCCCCACCCCTCTTTGCTTTTCAGGGACCGTTGGTGCTTTGAGAAAAAGATTGAAAAGTTTCAGATTTTAAAAAGCTTTTCCCTGAAAAGAGGAAGGTTAGATTTTGATCTGGGTATGTATGAGCCGGAAAGCTACATCTCCAATTTTGCCCGGCTGAAGAAAACTCTGAAGGAGAAAGAAAAAAAGGGCAGAAGAGTCTATATTTTGTGTGAGAATTTAGGCCAAAAAGAAAGGCTGGAGGAACTTTTAGAAAAAGAGTCAGGAGAGGTCGACTTTTTATTGAGCAACTTAAGCTCAGGGTTTATCTTCCCGGAGTTAGAATTAGTAGTCCTGCCAGAACATCAGCTCTTCCATCGCTATTTCAGAAGAAGAAGGAAGAGGAAATTCAAGGAGGGGATACCTCTTTCTGCTTATACCAGCCTTTCTTCAGGAGATTTTGTGGTGCATGTCGATTTCGGGATCGGGAGATATTCTGGCTTGGAAAACCTTTTGATAGATGGAAGAAAGAGAGACTGCCTTCTCCTTTTGTATAAGGAGGGGGACAAGTTATATGTTCCGGTAGAGGAATTTAATCGCATCCAGAAATATGTGGGAAAAGATGGAGAGCCGAACCTTTCGAAGTTAGGCTCACCTTTATGGGAGAAGACCAAGGAGAAGACTAAAGAAGCTTTAAAACAGATGGCTGAAGAACTCATCCAGCTTTATGCTGAGAGGAAAACAAAACCGGGATTTACCTTTTCTGCAGATACAACTTGGCAGAAAGAGTTGGAATCCTCCTTTATCTATGAGGAAACCCCGGACCAGATTGAATCGATTGAAGCCATTAAAGAAGATATGGAGAAACCTGTGCCTATGGATCGTTTAGTGTGTGGAGATGTGGGTTATGGTAAGACCGAGGTAGCCATAAGAGCAGCTTTTAAATGTGTGATGAATGGTAAGCAGGTGGCAGTCTTGGTCCCCACCACAATTTTAGCTCAACAGCATCATACTACCTTCACCGAGAGGCTAAAGGATTATCCGGTCAAAATCGAGGTTTTATCCCGTTTTAAATCCTCGAAAGAGCAAAAGGAGATAATTAAGTCCTTGGAACAGGGGAGAATCGATATGGTGATTGGAACCCACAGGCTACTTCAAAAAGATATTAAGTTTAAAGACTTGGGGCTTTTAATAATAGATGAGGAGCAAAGATTCGGAGTAGCCCACAAAGAGAAGCTAAAGAAAGTCAGAAGCACAGTAGATTGCCTGACCCTGACTGCCACACCCATTCCCAGGACTTTGCAGCTTTCCTTATTAGGGGCTAAAGATATGTCCATAATCAATACCCCTCCCAAGGATCGACTTCCTATCCAGACCACAGTCTCCCAGTTCGATAAGGAGTTAATAGCGGAGGCGATCTTAAGAGAGTTGGAGCGGGGTGGACAGGTCTATTTTGTGCATAATAGGGTGGAGTCGATCGGCTCGATGTACAATTTTCTAAGAAAACTACTCCCCCATCTGAGGTTAGGAATAGCTCATGGCCAGATGGAGGAGAAGGTCTTAGAGAAGATCATGCTGGCATTCTTAGAGGGCAAATATGATTGCCTTCTCTCTACCAATATAATTGAGTCCGGGCTGGATATACCTGAGGTTAATACAATCATCATTAACCGTGCAGACAGGTTTGGTCTGGCTCAGCTCTATCAGCTCAGGGGAAGGGTAGGGAGGTCCAATCATAAGGCTTACGCCTATCTTTTGGTCCCTCCTTTTGGGAATATAAACCCTAAAGCCCGAAAAAGGATAAGAACAATTCAACAATATACCGAGTTGGGCTCAGGATTCTATTTAGCTCTAAGGGATTTAGAGATCCGAGGGGCAGGAAATATCTTAGGACCGCAGCAACACGGTTTCATAGAGGAGATCGGCTTTGACCTCTATTGCCAGCTCTTAGAGGAGGCGGTTAGAGAGATAAAAGGGGAGGAAATAAAGAAACTGCCAGAGGTAAAGATAGAGATAGATTTAGACCTTTTTCTTCCACCGGAATATATAGAGGATAGCCAGCAGAGGATGGAGATCTATAAAAAACTCTCCGAGGTAAAAAGGAAAGAGCAGATCGAGGACTTAAGAATTGAGATCAGGGATAGATTCGGGCCCCTGCCAAAACAGGCGCTGGAACTCCTGGAGATATCTGAACTTAAGCTCATCTGTCAGGAAAAGGAGGTCTCTAAACTTTCCCTCAGAGGAAAAAGGTTTAAGATAGAGTTTACTCTTAATAAAAAAGTGGGAAAAGGAGATATAAAAAAATACCGGGAGAAGATCGATTTTCCTTTGGAGTTCTCCGCATATAGGAATTTCAAAATAGAAATAGACTTAGGGGAAATCAGAAATCGACTAGAGGAGGTGAAAAAGGTCTTGCAAAAATTATAGAATTTTTTATATTTAAGTTTTGTAGGTGAAGTGAATTTAACCCTAATAAGGAGGTAGAGGTGAAAAAGAGGTTTGTGGTATTGACCTTGGTGGCATTTGGCTTGTTATGGATAGCCGGCTGTGGATCAAAACAAGGCCAGATGGTCGCACAGGTGGGGAAAGATAAGATAACTGTCGGAGAGCTGGCGGAACAGTATGTGGATATGAAGAAAAATTCGCCCATAAAAATAATCTCCGATCTTCCTGAGTTTGAACAATTGAAACAGTTCTTAGAGCAGAGAATCGATTCTAAGCTTCTGATTCAGGCTGCCTATGAGGAAGGTTTCGATAAAGACCCAGAGATTGAGAGCCAGACCGAACAGGAAAAGGAGAAGCTTTTGCTGAATGAGCTTTTCAGCAGAGAGGTTTTAAGTAAAGCCCGAGTGACTGATAAGGATGTGAAGGATTTCTATAAGAAATTAGGGGAGAGGATTAAGGTAAGGCACATACTGGTTAAGACCAGAAAAGAGGCAGACCAGATATATCGGGCTCTCAAAGAAGGAGCGGATTTCGATTCTTTAGCCAAGGAGAAGTCTATCGATCTGCGCACCAAGGATAAAGGAGGAGACTTGGGGTATATCACCTGGATTGCGATGCTGGGTGCAGCTCCCTTTAAAGAAGTAGCCTTCAAGTTAAATCCCCAAGAGATCTCCCGTCCGGTCAAGACCCTTTCTGGCTGGCATATAATTAGGTTAGATGAAAAAAGAAAGGAGACTCAGAAAAGTTTTGAGGAGGAAAAGGACAGACTAAAGATGAATTTGCAGATGATGAGGCAACAGGAGGCCGGGATAAATTTTATGGTCAATTTAATGGAGCAAACCGAGATAAAAGTGGTTAGCTCCACAAAGAAGATGTTAGAGGAAAAGGCTCAGGCTTTAGCCGCTTTAGATACTCTAAAAGCACAGCCCCAGATGATCACAATAGACCCCGGACAGCTCTCAGAGGAGGAAAGGTCGTTACCCTTTCTAAAGTACAAGGGTGGGGAATTAAGGGTAGATGAATTTCTCAGATTCTATAACCGCTGGCCTTCTTTCCAGAGGCCACCTTTGGATGATGAGGAGACTCTGAAAAGTATGCTTTTCAATTACCTTCTGGCTCCGGAGGTTTTAAAAAAGGTAGCACTGCAGAAAAGGATAGACAAAAGCAAGGAATATAAGAATAAGCTGAATCGCTTTAAAGAAGGGTTGATGGGGGATAAATATAGGGATGAGGTTATCTGGAAGGATTTAACCATAGAACAGGCAAATTTAGAGGATTTCTATCAAAAGAACAAGGAGAAATACATTGCTCCGGCTCAGGCGCAGGTCTTGGAGATTATGGTCAAAGCCGAAGAGGAAGCTCAAAAGCTCCTCCAACAGCTTCGCTCTGGAGCCGATTTTAAAAAGCTTGCCCAGGAGAAGACCATCCGGACTTACGCTAAAAACAGGGGTGGTGACCTTGGTAATATCACCAGAAATACCTATCCAGAACTTTTTGAGACAGCTTTCAAACTTAAAAAAGGCGAGTTTGGTGGTCCGGTTCATCTTTTGCAGAGTCCAGTGGGAGAAGGGTATTCGGTGATAAAGCTTTTGGGAAAAGAGGAACAAAGACAGAAAACCTTAGAGGAGGTAGAGCCTCAGGTGCGGAGCGAAGTCACCTTTGAGAGGAAAAACAATATTTCTCGACAATGGGTGGCTGGGGCTCGAGCAAAAACAGAGATCAAAATCAACGAATCGGCCCTCCAGGCTGCTCTTAAGATAGTTCAAAAGGAACTTCCCCCGGAGAAGACTTGAAGAAAATTTTCCTTCTTTTATTCTTCTTTTATCTTTCAGGCTCTCTTAGCTGTCAAAGCTTTAAAGAGGAGCCTAAAGGAAAAACTCTGGCTTTAGTTAATGGTCAAAAATTAACCGAGGAGGATATAGAATTTGAGCTCTCCTTAGCCTTTGAAGATAGTATCCCCCATAAAGCCAAAGTGGAATACCTTAATCGCTGGATCGAGAATGAGCTTTTGTATCAGGAGGCTAAGAGAAGGGGTTTGGAAGATAACCCTGAGGTTAAAATGAGGATCAGACAGGCAGGCAAAGATGTGATGGTTCTCAGTTTGCTAAAAGGACTGATCACCAAACAGACCCAAGTCTCAGAGGAGGAAGCCGAAAAATTTTATGAGCAGAATAAGGAGCTTTTCAGAAGGGATCGGGAAGAGGTCAGGGCAAGCCAGATCCTTTTTTCCACCCAGGCTCAGGCAGAGTCTGCTTTTGCTCGGAATAAAAAGGGGGAGGATTTTAATCGCTTAGCCCAAGAATTATCAACAGATCCTCAGGCCGGAAATTCAGGAGGAGATCTCGGATATTTCAATCTCACCAATATGCATCCAGTTATAGCCAAAGAGGCTTTTGATCTCCAAACCGGCATGGTCTCCACCCCTTTTAGAACCGAGATGGGTTATCATATCTTAAAGGTTATGGGTAGAAAACCTAAAGGTAGCCTGAGAGATTTTGAGGAGGTAGAAGATAGACTTATTGTTCAGATGATCGCAGAGAAAAAGAGGGAGACTGTAACCAACCTCTTAGAGAAATTAAAGAGTAAGGCTAAGATAGAGAGATTTGGCTGGGCAAGAGACTCTCGAACCACAAGATAAGAAAATTTAAAAAAGATGAAAAAAAAGATAGCTTCTCTTTTCCTTATCCTTAATCTATTTTTTTCTCCCGGTATTCTTTTTGCTCAGGAGATCTTAGACCAGATCGTGGCTATAGTGGGTAAAAATATAATCCTGGATTCGGAGCTTAAGGTTCAGTTAGAATTCTATCTATCCCAAACCGGACAGAGGATAAATGATCCGGAGGAATTAAGCAAATTAAGGAAAAACCTTTTAGACCAGATGATAAATGACCGTCTCCTTCTTATCCAGGCGGAGAAAGATACACTTGTGAAGATCAGTGAAAAAGAGATAGAAAATACCTTAGAGGAGCAGTTAAGTAGAATAAAAAGTCAGTTCCCCACAGAGGAGGCTTTCCAGAAAGAGCTGGAAGCTGAAGGGTTAACTGAGGTGGAGCTTAAAAGAAGTTACCGCAACAAGATCAAGGAGCAGCTATTAAGGGATAAGTTCATCTCCTCCAAATTATCCAAGGTTCATATCTCCTCCCGGGAGGTTAAGGAATTCTATCAGAGCTATAAAGATAGTTTGCCAGAGCAACCGGAGTCTGCAAAGCTTAGCCAGATCCTCTTAAAAATAGAGCTTAGTCAAAAGACCTTAGATTCACTAAGAGATTTTGCCTCTATGATCTTAGAGAAAGCTTTAGGGGGAGAGGATTTTTCCAAGCTGGCAAAAAGATATTCCCAAGACCTGAGTGCAAAGGAGGGTGGGGATTTGGGTTTTTTAAAAAAAGGTGAGATTTTACCTGAATTTGAAATTGAAGCTTTTGCCCTTAATCCTGGAGAGATAAGTAACTTAGTGCAGACCTCCTTGGGCTACCACATAATCAAGTTAGAGGAGAAAAAAGAAGAGGAGGTGCATGTTCGACATATCCTGATAAGGGTTCAACCTTCAGCGGCTGATTCGGCAAAAGTTTTAAGTCTGGCTGATTCGCTTTTTCAGAGCTTAAAAAGTGGAGCTGATTTTGTCCAGTTGGTCAAGGAGTATTCTCAGGATGAGGACTCCAAGAAAGAGGGTGGGGAGATAGGCTGGTTCCCTTTAGCCCAGCTTCCCGAGGAGCTAAGAGAGAAGATCTCTCAGACAGAAATTGGCCAGATAACTTCTCCCCTGACAACTGAGGAAGGGATGCACATCCTGAAAATCCTGGACAAGAAAGAGAAAAGAAGTTTGAGCCTGGAGGAGGACTGGGATACAATTAAAGAGACGGCACAGAGGAAAAAAGGGGGCGATGAGATCTTAAAATGGATTGAGGAGCTTAAAGGTAAAACTTATGTAGAGGTGAGGATTTAAACTTAACTTGCGCTTAGATCAATTCCTTTCTGTATCCCGGCTGATAAAGAGAAGGACTCAGGCCAAGTTAGCCTGCGATAAGGGGCTGGTCTGTGTGGATGGGGTTAAAGCTAAGCCGGGCAAAGAGATTAAAGTGGGGCAGAAACTTGTCCTGGATCTAACCAGAAAGAGAATAGAATTAGAGGTTTTAAAACTCCCTCCAAAAGGTTTGAAAAAAGAGGAGGCTAAAGAGCTTTACCGCATCATCTCAGAGGAGAAGAAGGAAGATAGCTTTTTTGAGTAAAAAGAAAAATAAGACCAAATAAAAAGGATGGGTTTGGAAGCCTATCCTTTTTTTATTGAGAAAAACCCATTTCCAGCCGATAAAATAATAAGAAAATCTTCAAGCTGATATGAGCTCTAATTTAAAAAACAAAAAGGTCCTTATCGTAGAAGATAATCCCAATATGTCTGCTCTTCTATCTGATATATTACTACAGTGTTTTGACCTCAAAAGCAGAAAAGCTCAAGATGGAGAGGAGGCTTTAGCTATTTTAAAAAAGGAAACCTTTGATCTGGTGATAACTGATCTGAGAATGCCAAAGATGGATGGAAAGGAGCTTTTAAAGGCTTTAAAGCAAAGCTTTCCCCAGCTTCCGGTGGTGGTTATCACCGGGTACGAGAATGAATATGACCCTGAAGATGAGCCTAAGCCAGATGGGTTCTTATTCAAACCCTTCAAGGTTCGACAGGTGGATGAACTTCTAAAAGCTCTTCTCAATTTTCAAGGATAGTTTATTTTAAATCCTCCAGCACCCTTAAAAGTTCACTATTCTCCCTCTGCTGAGGGATATCATAAACCTGAAGGTATCTTACCCACCCTTCTTTATCCACTATCACCGTAGCCCGATTGGTAATCCCCTGATCAGACAGGTAGAGCCCGTATTTGGATGCAACTGCTCCTTTGGGATGGAAATCGGAAAGAAGAGGATATTTGAGCTGTAATTTTTCTGCGAAGGCTTTGTGGGACCAAATATTATCCACGCTAATGCCGAGGACCTGAGTATTCAGGTTCTCAAATCTTTTCATGTCGTTTATAAAACAGGTATGCTCCTTAGAACAGACCGGACTGAAATCCGCAGGATAAAAGGCTAAGACTAAATTTTTGCCTTTGAAATCAGATAACTTATATTCCCTATCATCATTTCCCATCAATGTAAAATCCGGAGCCTTCTCACCTGGCTTAATAGGCATTTTTCCCTCCTGAATGATTTCTTAGTAATATTTAACTTCAGTTATTCTCTTTAAGGCTTCCAAAGGATCATATCCTATACAGAATAGCGACAATGCTCATATCTTCTCTAACTGTTCTCTAAACTGTTCGGACGTCATTTCAATCTCCCTAAGGATTTCCCGGACTAATGGTCGGGCAAGATCCCTTCCAGGATGATTCGGAACGGTGGTTGTCCTTCCGTCAGGGTGACGGTAAAATACATGGCTTCCCTTCTGTCGCACAGGCTCAAAGCCCAAACGAAGGAGCACCTTCTCCATTGTCTTGAAGTCGATAATAGGGAGGCGAGTCATATCGCTACCTCAATCTGTTGAAGACCTACAAAACGAGGCAGGTCTTCTGTTGGTCCTTGGTACTCTTCAAGACATAGCTCCAAGACCTCTTTGAGGTTCTTCTGGAGTTCATCCAGCGTTGACCCCTGAGTATGTGCCCCGGGTATGCCTGGCACAATCCCTACATAAAGTTTTGTCTCCGGGTCCCACTCTACATAAGCGGTAAAGGTTTTCATCGTTCACCTCCGTTTTGCATGATTAAGTTATACCTTGAGATCTATAACTCTTTTGGTATTTGTTGCTCTTGACCTCTCCACGGCATCTTCATTCACGTTGTTGTCATAGTCCTCCCGTTTCGCTATCCATACCATGACTCTTTTATTCACCTTTCAATTTCTTCGCTATTTCTGCTACTCTCTTTCCTAAGGCTTTAGCTAAAGAAAGCTCATCTGAATTCGGGTACTGGTCTGCCTTTACTCCGGAAACTGAAGTTGCTCCGTAAGGTGTTCCTCCACGGGTGGTGGAGGAGAGCTTCTCCTCTGAATAAGGAATTCCCACTAATATCATCCCCTGGTGGAGTAGGGTTATCATCATCGAGATCAAGGTGGTCTCCTGACCGCCATGCATAGTTGAGGTTGAGCAGAAAACTCCGGCTGGTTTTCCAACTAACTGCCCTTTTGCCCATAGAGGACCGGTCTGGTCTAAAAAATTTCTCAACTGTGAACACATATTTCCGAAACGGGTTGGAGAACCTAAAATCACTGCATCTGCCTGTGCCAGATCACCCAGTGTAGCTATGGAAATATCTTTTTGCTCTTCTTTGGCTTTTTTTGAAGCAGGATTTTTTTCAATAATTTCCTGGGGAACTAATTCCTCAACTGTTTTTAGACTGACTTCTGCGCCTTTCACCTCTTTAGCCCCTTCTGCTACAGCTTTGGCTAAGATGAAGGTGTTTCCGTACATACTGTAATAGACAACTAAGATTTTCATTTTCTCTCTCCTTTAAAACTCCGGGGAAAACCGGGCTTCTTCCCAGTAAGCCTCTTTTAGATATTTCTGTTGAGCTATCAGAGCCTTAAGATGCTCCTGTTCCCATTCTATCAGATAGGAGAAAAGTTTTTTTGTCTCCTCATCCTGGCTTTGTTCAGCGAACTTTCGGTAATACTCGATCGAATTTTTCTCTAAGAGCGCTCCGATGCTTAAAGCTGACATCTCGAAGTGCATATCTTTAATTCTTTTTTTGAAATCCTCGGAAAAGATCGGGCTGGGGCTTTCGGATTTAAAGAACTCCACTTTTTTATCCACAAATTTTACTCCTCCGGTTTTTCTCACCTTCTCGTACTGCTCCTTTAAGATCTGATAATGTTTCTTCTCATCCTCAGCCAAAGATAGAAAAACCTCCTTTCCTTTTTCATCTATAGTTTTCTCAGAGGCTAATTTGTAAAAATGATACCCGTCAATCTCCACCTGCATAGCTTGGGATAATATCTCTAATAGTTTTTCCATCCTGACTCCTTTTTTTAAATTAAACCTGCTATATCTCCATCTTTCAACTTCTCCAAAACTTAGAAAGAGACTTTGGCGATATATCTTCCATAAAGCTCTAATTCATTCTCCATTTCAAAACCCTTTATACTTATTGGTAATTGGCAGTCTGCGGTCTTTTCCAAAGGCCCGGGGGGTTATCTTTATGCCCGGAGGTGCCTGTCTTCTTTTATATTCGCTTCTATCCACCATCCGGATAACCTTGGTAATTGTATTCTCTTCAAAACCTAAATCTTTTATCTCTTTGAACCCTTTGTCTTCCTCCACATAATACTTCAAAATCGGGTCTAAAATCGGGTAAGGAGGCAGGGTATCAGTATCCTTTTGATTGGGCTTAAGCTCAGCTGAAGGTTCCCTTTTCAGGATATCCTCTGGGATGATTTCTTTTTTCTCTAAGGAGTTTCTATATCGGGCTAATTTATAGACTAAAGTCTTGGGGATATCTTTTAACACCACAAGACCTCCCACCATATCTCCATATAATGTGGAATATCCTACGGCTAATTCGCTTTTGTTTCCGGTGGTCAAAACCAGCCAGCCGAATTTGTTGGAAAGTGCCATCAGAAGATTACCCCTTATCCGTGCCTGAATATTTTCCTCAGTTACATCCGGCTTTTTACCCTTGAACTCAAAAGATAATGTTGAAAGGTAGGTTTCATAAATTCTGTTTATAGGTAGGTTGATAAATCTTATCCCTAAATTGTAGACTAAATTTCTGGCATCCTCATAGCTCCGTTTAGAAGTATACAAAGAAGGCATAAAGACTGAGATTACATTTTCCTTACCTAAGGCCTCTTTGGCAATTACTGCAACCAGGGCAGAATCTATCCCTCCGCTCAACCCTAAGACCGCCCTGGAAAACCCATTTTTCTTAAGATAATCCTTAGTTCCCAAAACCAGTGCCTTATAAACTTCCGCTATTGGGGTTAGAGGCTCTACTTCTTTTCTTTTGATCTTTGGTTTTTTTCTTTTAAGAATTTTTTTAGAGATAATTAATTTATTAACGGTTTCAGATTTGAATTTCTCTTTTTCCTTTCTCCATTTGTGGTCCTGGAGCCTAACTTTGAAGACCTCATCTAAGTCCAGATCTGCTGTTATGAGCTCCTCTTCAAACTGCTTACCCCGGAGGAGGGTTTTCCCCTGAGGGTTGAAGATCATCCCCATTCCATCAAAGACTAACTCATCCTGTGCACCCACTAAGTTGTTGTATAAAAGAAAGACCCGATTATCCTTTGCCCGGGTAGAGAGCATATTTTCCCTCTCCTTCCATTTACCCATATGATAGGGGGAAGCATTGATATTCACTATTATAAAAGCCTCGCCGATTAAAGCCTGAGCTTTAGCTGGTCCTTCTGGATACCAGATATCCTCACAGATGTTCACCCCGAAGACCAGATCCCCTAATTGATAGACTGAAAATTTCTCTCCGGGCTGAAAATAGCGGTATTCATCAAAGACTCCATAATTGGGGAGATTGGTTTTATGATAGACATCCACAAGCTTTTTATCATGGATAACTGCGGCGGCATTATAGATTTCTCCGTTTTTATCCACAAATCCAATTACTGCGGTTAAGCCTTCGGTTTTCGGAATTATCTTCTTCAGAGCTTTAAGATTATCCTGGATAAACTGAGGTTTGAGGAGCAAATCCTCAGGAGGGTATCCGCTGATTGAAAGCTCGGGGAAACAGACCAACTCCACCCCCATCCTTTTTGCTTTATCTAAATACTGAATTATCTTTTTGGTATTCCCCTCTAAATCCCCTACGGTGCAGTTTATCTGTGCTAACCCCACCCTTAAGGAACTCATCTTTTCTCCTAAAAAATTTAGTTATTCTTAAGTTCAATATTTTCACCATAATAGTTTTTGAGTTCTTTTTTGTCAATGATTTATTCAAAAGGTTTTTTTCATTCATTAGAAATTCACTTCGTCCCGCTATAAGCGGAACGGCCTTACCTTTATTAGTGAGAACATCAACCAGGAGCAATAGATTTTTCACCCGTAGGGCTCAGAATGACAATCGTAGCGTCCGACCTTTGTGTCGGACGTTAGATTTAAAAAAATAGGTGAGCATAAGGGTCGCCACTACATTAGCAATAAAAAAAATTGACCCACATTGAGGGCAATGTGGGCTGCCGATTAGATGATGGGTAGGGGCACGTTGCAAAGTGCTACTAAAAAATCACTAGGGTAAGGATGTGGTTAAAGTTTTATAAATCTCCTCCGCTATGATTCTGTGCCCTTCTTTTGTGGGGTGGCAGTGGTCTATGAATAAGGATTCGATACCTATTTTATTGAAGGCAGAAACTGCATCCACTAAAAGAATATTATGTTTAATAGAAAGCTCTTTAAGTTTTTCCTTATAAGCGTTTTTTATCCTCAAAGACTGATAATCCAATTCCTTTGCCTTTTCTAACTCCTTTTTTGCTTCCTCCATTTTCCCTGCATTTTTAAGGGTGATACCTAAGTTATAATGTAAGATAGGGTACAAAGAATCCTGGGCAATCGCCTTTCTGAAAAGAGCTTCTGCCACAGCAAAAATTTCTTCTTTCCAGTATAAAACCCCTAAGTTATTCAAATATACAAAATTGTTGGGCAAAGAGATTAAGCCCTTTTCATAAAAAGCCTTACTTGAGTCTATGTCCCCCTGGTCCTCATAGGCTGATTTAAACACGGTAATCGAATACCAGTCTATCTTATCATAGACCTTAGCAAAATGTGCCCAGTCCAGGCAGTAGGAGACCTTTCTTTTTAAAAGATTTTGGGTCTCATCTGCCATCACCAATTCACCCTTCTGGTCTTTTAAGTTAGTGAAGACTTTGAATTGCAAACCCGCAGGCCATTCTAATGGAACCGACACATTTATCAGGATTATCTTTATATTGTTATCTTTAGCAAATTTTATCATCTCCTCGATATTCCGGTAATAATCCTCAGGTAAAACCCTGACCACCACCTTGCTTTTTTCTTTCTTTAGTTTGTTCTCCACCCAGGCTTTAATGGGGAGGAGGAGCTCTTTCAGAAATCTATAGGTAGCAAGATGGTTAAGGGTGCCTAAAAAGCCAGCTAATTGAAGATTCTTATTCATCAGTTCTTTATCTGAGATGTAGCCATTTTTGGAGGCATCGTTATTCCCCAAATAGACTATTATAAGGTCAGGGGAATATTTTAATCCGTAATTTTGAAGATAGGTTAACCCCTGCAGGGAGGTATAGCCGGAAACAGCGGCATTGATCAGCTCATAATTTTTATGCGGTTTCTTTTGGTTTAAGATTTCAATTAACTTCTCTCCAAAAGCATCTTCTCTTTTATTCAAGCCCAAACCAACCGGGGCAGAGTCCCCTAATAATAGAATTCTATAAGTATCTGGCGGTTTGGGGATCGAAATCTCCCCTCCCAAAGTTCCCTGGGAATTGGTCTGAAAGATGGATTTGTCAAGATTGGGTTTAAATCTCCATAGAAGAAGAGGGTCTCTCTGGTGCACTCCTGAAAAACGGGAGAAAAGCTCCTGCTGCCAGAGCTTATTCTCCCGGATCAACTTTTCCTGGTCTGTGCTTGAAGCTATAAGATGAAAACCTGTATCCAAAACCCTCAAGACTATCTCTAAAAATAGAAAGAAAAGGATAATAAGGATTAAAGAGAAGAGAAGGTATCTGAATTTGAATCTAATTTGGTTTGACATAAAAATTTATTAAAGATAAATCTCTCCACAAATCTAAATCAAACATACGAAAAATAAAGGATGATAGGATAACTGTCAAGGCTGGTAAATGATTCAAAATAAAAAATGGGAAAAGGAAGATGAGAGATGTGAGATGGAAAATGATAATAAATGACTGATGTCGAATGTGGGTAGGACAGACCTTCTGGTCTGTCCTGGACAGGCGCAAGTGCGTCTTGAGATTTAAAACCTGTCCCCCCAACCATCTCGTTATTTATTTACCCTTAAAAACCCCGATGGTATTCCCATCTAAATCAGATAAAAGCCCGAACCAGCCGATATTAGGGATCTCGGTTTTCTCCTTGATTATTTCCCCACCTAATTCCTTGGCTTTATTCAAATATTTCTCAATCTCTTCTACCTGGACATAAAGGAGTATTCCATCACCAGGGTTAACCTTATCCACCTTTTGAATTCCACCTCCTGGCTCTTTACCGGTCTCAAAAGTTAAATAGTTGGTGAAACCCTCTGCTTTTAAGATCTTCCAGCTGAAAAGCTCTGAATAGAACTTCTCTGCCTTTTTCAAATCTGTAGTTGAGATCTCGATATGACAGATCGAATTCTCCATTTTTCACCTCCTTTGAAAGGGTTTTAAATTTTCCTCAATATAGAAAGCTCTCTTCAACTGTCAACAGCTTTTTCTACCTGTTTAGTTACAAAAACTGGCTTTTAGATTTTCATTTTAAATTAAATCCATTTCTAAAGCTGTCTAACCTTAATCTTATTCCCTAAACAAACTCAATATCTCCTTTTCCAGAGTATAGAGTTTAAACCTCAGATCCTTAAAAGACTCAGCCGAACCCTTTTTTATAATTTTCCCGAACTCCTCTAAGACCCTTAAAGCCTCCTCGGATCTTCTTAGATTTGCCTGAACAATCCCTTTCACATCTTTCCTTTTGCCCTCATAAAGACCCATACCCTTAGCTCCTAAATCACCCTCACTATCCCGGTATTTTAAAAGAAGTTTCTGATCGAAATTCTGCTTAGAGATCTTGGTTAGTTTATGCCTTAAACCTTTTAAGCTTTGGCTCAGTTTCTCATCCTCCCAAAAAAACCTCAAAACCTCTTCCACCACCCTTAAACCTTCCCGGGCACGATTAAAATTGGCATCCAAAATCCGATAAATGTTTTTCTTATCTTTCATCTTTAGTCTTCTTTCTTATGAATCACCCCTATATCTGACCAGCCTGCCTTGATTTTCTATGGAGTAAAAAAAGCCTGATTCTCATCTTTCTAAGATCTTTTTATCTATGAGTATATTCTTTGTAAAAAGGTGGTTTAATAATTTCTGCGGGATAGGTTTTATCCCGGATATTTATTTCCAATTTCGTTCTGATCTCAGAAAATTCCACCTCCACATATCCCAAACCAATACCTTTTCTTAGAAAAGATGAAAATGTTCCAGAAGTTACCTCCCCAATCTTTTTCCCATCTTTTTCTATCTGGTAATGCCTTCTTGGAAAGGCTTTATCAAAAAGCACAAAGGCGACCAGCCTTCTTTTTATCCCTTTCTCTTTTAATCTCAAAGTCGGCTCCCTGCCAACAAAATCACCCTTATCCAACTTTACAATCCAGCCCAAGCCCGCCTCTAAAGGGTTAGTGCTCTGGTCTATATCATTCCCATAGAGCATATATTTCATCTCCAGCCTTAAGGAATCCCGGGCGCCCAATCCGATGGGCTCAATCCCGAATTCCTCTCCTGCCTGCATAATTGAATTCCAGAGATGCTCCCCGTATTCAGGTGGCATATAGAGTTCAAAACCATCCTCTCCCGTATACCCGGTTCGTGAGAAAAGTATGTTTTTTTCTGCAACCTTTCCTCTGACTGCCCAGTAATATCCAAGCTTTTTCAAATCCACATCAATTAACTTAACCATAACCTTCTCTGCAACTGGACCCTGAATAGCCAGAAGTGCGATCTTATCACTTACATTCTCCAGTTTCACATCTCCAAACAGATGTTCTTTTAGCCAGTTAAAATCCTTTTCGATATTAGCCGCATTCACCACTAAAAAGAAACGGTCAGGTAATCTATAGACTAAAAGGTCATCCACGATCCCGCCATCTTCATAGCACATACAGGAATACTGCACCTGATAATCCGAGAGCTTGGAGAGATCATTGGTGGTCATCTTCTGCAGAAAGGAGAGGGAATCTTTTCCCCGCACTTCGAACTCTCCCATATGGGTGATGTCGAAAAGCCCCACCCTAGATCTGACCCGGCGGTGCTCCTCCATTATACCTCTGAACTGGATAGGCATCCAGTATCCGGCAAACTCCACCATCTTTGCCTTATTTTCAAGGTGAATCCGGTAAAAAGGGGTCTTCTTTGGTTCACTCATAAATAACCCTTTGAAGATATTTAGACTCTTTAAATAACCTTAGTTTCTTAGTTTCCTGGACTAAAGTTTTTTAGTCCTTTTCATGCAAAGCCAGTTAAAATATTAATATAAATAAAAAAATCATAAAGGGGAAAAATTTTTATTGCCATTTTTGATGATTCCCAGAGCTAATAAGCATCGGCATTTCTTAATATCTAAGGATTAATAGAAAACACAACATAGAAAATCTTTGGTAGCCGCAGACTTTAGGTCTGCGCTATAAATGTTACCATTCCTCCGCAATCTAAAGCTTGCGACTACCCTGCAATTTTCTATTACTTCTCCCTTGACAGGAGGGATAAGCCGTTAAAAGCCTTAATGGTGGCTGCGCCCTTTGCTCCACGTAGAGGGGAGAGTAGTATCATTTTTATCTCCCCTTTCCCTATCCCTCTTCCCCAAGAGGAGAGGAAATTACTAACTAAACTGAAAAAGGACAGAACATTGTTCTGTCCCTACAGGTCAATTTCGGGCAACCACAGGGGGTTCGCCCCTACTCCCCCAGCTACTATCTACTAGCCAATGTTTGCTTTTAATTTCTTCAACCTCTCCTTCGCATCCTCGATCTCAGGAATCCCTGGGTCAGCATCCTTCCAGATTTCAAGAAACTCTTCATATTTCTCTATCGCCTTTTTGTTCCAGCCTGATTTCTCATAAGAGATTCCCAATAAGTAGGGAATTTTAGATGAGAAGAGGGGATTTCTCACTCTGGAGAGTATATTCCAGCTTGATAATTTTTCAAATTCCTGCACCGCTTCGCCTATCATCTCCATTTTCAAATATGTTTTTGCCAGCCAAAATCTTATCTTGAAATCATTTTTCTCCTTTTCCGCAAGTTCAACTATTTCCTTTAAAGCCTGGTCAATGTCTCCTCTGTGATATTTTATCAGATATTCCAAAAAATACCAGGAAGTTTTTTCACTTTCAGTTTTATCCTTGATTTCTTTTTTAACCTCATCTGAGATCTTTTCTGCACTATCTATTTGTCCTGCCCAGACAAGGAATATCCCATAAAAGGATTTTGCCCAATAGAGGTTCTCAGGCAAAGCCTCTTTGAAAAGCTCGACCATTTTCTTGCCATTTTGCAGGGCTTTTTCATGCTCTTTTTTCTCTGTATAAATTAGAGCCACATAGTAATGCTTGTCGAATTGCTGGATCTTAAGCTTATCTAACTCATCTGCCGCAATGCCCTGATCTAATATCTTTAAAGCCAGGTCATATTTACCCTGAGATAGAGGAATCAGGGCGAGGTCAGCTCGAGAGGTAGATTTAGCTCCTTTTACGCCAACCTCCCCATACTTAAGAAAATATCTCTCAGCTTTATCGTATTCTCTCTTATAAAGATACATCAGCCCTAATTTTTCAATGCTGGCTTCGAAATCAGGTTTTATCTCTAAAGCCTTGTTATAAGATTCTATAGCTTTATCGACTTCATTATGGTGGGCATAGATATCACCTCTGCTGTCGTAAGGGTTAGCTTCATCAGGAGCTAATTGTATGTACTTATTAATAGATTGAATAGCCTGGTCATACTGGCCAACTTCATCATAAGTATAAGCCAGGGTATTGTACGCATCTTTAGCCAGTGAGTCGAGCTGGATTACCTTGTTATACCCGGCAATAGCCTCCCAATAATTCTGCATAAGGCGATTTGCCATGGCAAGATTTTGGTGAGCGATCTTTTCGTCAGGATAAAGCTTGACCATCTCTTCAAGGATCTGTTTTGCTTCCTGCAACTTCCCCTGGAACATCTTATGAAAAGCATCGATCAAAAATTTTTCTTTTCTGGATACTCTATCTGAGAATTTAAATGCTTTCTCCACAAAATCCTTTGCCTTAACCCTATCCTGGAGGGTAGAGTAGCAAAAAGCCAATTTCAGGTAGGCGCTGGCAAAGGTTGTATCTATCTTAACAGCCTTTTCGAATTTCTCCGCGGCTTCTTTCATATAAAGTTTATTATAAAGCTCATTTCCCTCTAAATAGAGCCTGAGTGCTTCTGGCGAATGGGTAGTTATATCTGCCACCGGCTTTTCCTCTTCTTTTCGAGCCAGGGCAGGTAGCTCTAAATCCTTCTTTATTTCATAGGAAAGACTATCTACTAAAGTAAAAATGTTTACGCCATTGGGCCCTGATATTCTCTGGGAGGCAACTATATTTCCGCTCTCGACATCCACTAATTGAGAGGTGATAATCAGATCAGGTTTGGTTGAAAGTATCTTACCCAGAAGCATATATTTTGCCTGGGCTTTCTTAGCCACTTCAGAAGCGACTGTTTTATCTATAACTTTTATCCCCTCTCTCCCCATCAGCTTAAAAATATCATATAACCTCTGGCTGGAAACTACCCTCATATATTGAGATTCTGATAAATCAGTGATCAGAAGCTCGGAGACCATCTCACCAATTTTTTCCTTATCTTCCTTGTCTTTCAAATTTTCAAAATACATAATGGCTAAAGTATTTTCTTCTGCCACTGCCCCCTTTTCCGAAACCATCTCAAATTTGAAAGGTTTAAGCATTAAGAAAAGTAGAACAATTATAAAAACTATTGAGGCAGGAACTATAAAGGGGAGAAGCTTCTTCTTAGGCTTGGGTGCAAAAGTTTCTAAAGGAATTTGAGCGGTTTTCACATATTCCAAACTCTTCTTCTCTCTTCTCAAATCTGCCAAAAGATCATCTATGTGTTGATATCTTTCTTCTTTGTCCTTTGCTAATGCTTTAGTAACCATATCCTCTAACTTAGCTGAAACTTGATTATTAAAACGGGCTACTGGCTGAGACTCTTCATTTAAAATGGAATAGATTATTGCCGCAGGATGCTCTCCCCCAAAAGGTAATTGACCGGTCAAAAGCTCATACAAAACAACCCCAAAAGAAAAGATATCGCTTCTCTGATCCACTTCCTCCCCAGAAGCCTGCTCCGGAGACATATAGGCAGCAGTTCCTAAGGTTGAACCGCTCTCAGTTAATCTGTCAGCTCCCTTCAGCTTTGCCAGACCAAAGTCCATTATCTTTATCTGCCCCCGGGGAGTAAGCATGATGTTTTCCGATTTAATATCCCGGTGCACGATTCCCTTCTCATGTGCTGCGGTCAAACCTTCACACACCTGTATACCAATATCTAAAACCTTTTTTATCGAGAGGGTTTCTTTATCAATTATCTTTTTTAAAGTCTTACCCTCACAGTATTCCATAACTATGAATAGCCCCTCAGAAGTATCTTCTATTCCATAAATGGTGGTGACATTAGGATGATTCAGGGCAGAAGCAGACTGTGCCTCGTGGATAAAGCGAGCTTTTTCCTCGGAACTCTCGGAGATATGGGGAGGCAGAAATTTTAAAGCCACAGTGCGTTTGAGCTTGGTGTCCTCTGCCTTGTAAACCACCCCCATTCCCCCTTCACCCAGTTTTTCGAGGACTTTGTAATGAGATATGATTTTTCCAATCATAGCCTCACCTCCCGCTTTCGCTTTGCTTCAGCGGGACAGGCATTCCACCCTCGCCTGACTTCTCTAAGACCTTATAGTGAAAAATTGTTCTACCGAGCATTTTACCCTTTGGATAAAAGACTACACCTCAGTGTCTAATAAAAGGGAAATCATTATTGTTGTCAAACAAAATTCAACTAAAAAAATGGGATGAATAGTCCAGGGTTATATCTCTGGGCTGTTTCAATGACCTTAAAATCAACGATAGAAGACTAATGAGAATGAGTTCATGTTTTAAAAACGATACGAGAAATAACGCCAGAATATAAATACAGTACGTGGCTGGGCGGGGCAAAGTTATGTCGGTTCACCCAACAAACAGATTCTAACAACCTCCAGCCAGAGATCAACTCGAACAGTATATAATCGATTTTATAACCTTACGTAACCATCTACTTTTTGAAGCTATCCAAAGCTGCATCCAAAGTATCATATACCTCGAAAACCAAGGCCAGTTTGGTTATGGCAATGATCTCCTGGATCTTCTTTGTGAGATTGGCTAACTTGAGATTGCCCCCAATCTCTTTGAACTTAATATTGTGATTGAGGAGAACGTAGATCGCAGATGAGGAGATCCAGGCAGTTTTTCCCAAGTCTATAATCGCTTTTTTCCGCTCTTTTCCTAATAGGGCATAAAGCTTCTCATCTAATTCACCCACATCCGGTCCACCCATAAGCTTACCCACCGGCTCCAGAACTACCACATCCTCCTTGGTGTAAGAGTTGATTTTCATGTCTTTTTTACCTCCTTTTTCTCCATCTTTTCCATAATCTGTTTTATTTTTCTCTCTTCCCATTCTTTTCCAAACAAGCCTCCTAACCCAAAAACACCTATTGCGTGTGCAAGAACACCAAAGCCCCATCCAATCAGTGGCCAATAAAACCATAGTTCATCTGGCGATGTTATTATGTTCAAAAGAAATATCCCGATGTTCGCTAATACATATACAAAAAAATGAATATAGAACCCTTTTATTTCTTCAACCCTTTTCTTTGCTCTCTCGTATTTTTTATCCTCATTCATCACAAGATAACCTCCCTCTATTAAATTTAACTTATGTGGTTGCTCTCTATACTTAACTCTTAGCTCTTAAATTTTCTAATCTCTCTTTCGCATCCTCAACCTCAGGTATTCCCGGGTCTGCATCCTTCCAGATATCGAGAAACTCTTCATATTGCTCAATCGCCTTTTTATTCCAGCCTGATTTCTCGTAGGCTAATTCCAACAGGTAATGAACTTTCACTGCCCAAATTGCATTATATGCTCTATTCTCATCATATCTTAAAAGCACCTTCTCGAAATCAGCTACCGCTTCACCTAATTTTCCTACCTCTAAGTAAGCTTTGGCGAGAGGAAAATGTCCATATAATCGCGCCTCATTTCTGGCTAATTTCTCAAAATTACTAAGTGCAGCTTCCAAACTACCTCGCGTCAATTCAATCCATCCAGCAGCATACCAGTAAAGATGCATAAGACTTTGATCGGTCTTTTCAATATCTTTCTTCAAAGCCTCAGCCACCTCTTCTGCTTTTTTAAATTCATCATTCTCTGCCAAAAGTTGAGCATAATAATGCCGATTATGCCCAATAGGTACAGGATTAACCTTGCGAGAGATTTCCATAGCCCTCTCAGCTTCCTTTAAAGCCAAATTCAGGTTTTTCTTCTCTCTGTAGATGCGTGATCTTGTGAAATGCTTATCATCCATCCACCTTTCAGCCTGTTCCATTCTATCTGCCTTAATGCAGTAGTTCAAAACCTCAAGAGCTTCTTCGAGCTTACCTTGATAGAGAGGGATAAAAGCAAGATACGTTCTCCCTTCAGACCGAGTTTCTTTGTCGTTGCTGGAGACAAGTTCTTTATAACAGCTTTCAGCCCTGGCATATTCTCTTTTGAAAAGATACATATGTCCCAGTTTTTTTAGGGATGTATAAAAGTCCGGTTTTATCTCTAAGGCTTTTTTGTAAGATTCAATCGCTTGGTCTAACTTGCCATTGTAGGCGTAAAGATCAGCTCTGGAATCATAGGGATTGGCTTCATCCGGTGCTAAAGATATATATTGATTTATTGCCCAGATAGATTTTTCAAAATCGCCCATCTCATAATATGTATAGGCAAGCGCGTTATAGGCGAACTTATAGAGAGGGTCTATCTCAATGGCTTTGTTTAAGTAGCGAACAGCTTCCTCAAACTGTCGCAGATTTCTGTCAATAGCCCCTAACCATAAAAAAGCTAATTTATCTTCCGGATAACGTTCTATTACCTTCTTCAGTTCTTTAATCGCATCCGCATAATTCCCTCTAATCGTTGCCTCCTGAGTTTTTATATAATGCTTTTCCTTCTGGCTAACCTTATCTGAGTATTCCACTGCTTTGGCTATTAATTCCTTTCCCTCCAAACTCCCTACTACCGTACTTAACCAGAAATATCCCATTGCAAACGTGGAATCAAACTCCAAAGCCTTTTTAAAACTCTTCTCAGCCTCCGAATCATAAGCCTTCCAAAAGTAATCCACCCCTTCAAGATAGTAACGATATGCTTCAGGTGAATGAGTGGTGACATCCGCTACCTGAGGGTCTTCTTCTTTCTGTGCTTGTGCAGGCAGGGAAAGGTCCTTTTTCACTTCAACTGTCAGCTTGTCTACCATTGAGAATATCTTCTCTTTTGGTTCTCCGGTAATTCGCTGTGTTGCCAACACCCTGCCGCTTTTAACGTCAACCAACTGAGATGTTAGAACGGCCTGGGGCTCAAGCTGCAGAATGCTGCCCAAAAGCATCCATTTGGCTCCAGCCTCAATAGCTACCTGCGTGGCAACTTCTCTATCGATCTTTTTCTCTCCTTCTCTGCCCAATAATTTAAGGATATCATACAGTCTCTGGCTGGAAACCACATTCATATATTGAGATTCAGAAAGATCAGTTATCAACAGATTGGTTACGATCTCGCCCAACCTTCCCTTATCCTCCCTATCTACCATATTTTCAAAATACATTATGGCTAATGAATTATCTTTCGCTATTGCTCCCTTTTCCGGAACTATCTCAACTTGAAAAGGTTTGAGAATCAAGAAAAGTAATACCAGGATAAAGACGATTGAAGCAGGAATTATAAAGGGAAGAAGCTTCTTTTTGGGCTTGGGTGCTACAACCTCTAAAGGAATCTGGGTAGTCTTCACATAGTCCAAACTCTTCTTCTCACGCCTCAAATCTGCTAAAAGATCATCTATGTGTTGATATCTTTCTTCTTTGTCCTTTGCTAATGCTTTAGTAACCATATCCTCTAACTTAGCTGAAACTTGATTATTAAAACGGGCTACTGGCTGTGGTTCTTCGTTTATGATGGAATAGATTATTGCAGCCTGATGTTCTCCTTCAAAAGGTAACTGTCCAGTCAAAAGCTCATATAAAACCACTCCGAATGAGAATATATCACTTCTCGAATCTACTTCCTCTCCTTGTGCCTGTTCCGGTGACATATAAGCGGCAGTGCCCAAGGTAGAGCGTGTCTTGGTCAGTTTGGTAGCTCCTTTGAGCTTTGCCAGACCAAAGTCCATTATCTTGACCTGTCCTTTAGGGGTAAGTATTATGTTATCTGATTTTATATCCCGATGAACTATTTCCTTCTTGTGAGCGGCGGTTAAACCTTCACAGACCTGAATTCCAATGTCTAAAACCTTTTTTATGGAAAGGGTTTCTTTTTCAATTATCTGCTTTAAAGTTTTACCCTCACAGTATTCCATCACTATAAACATCTGTCCTTCGAATTCATCAATCTCGTGGATAGTGGTGATGTTGGGATGATTCAGAGCAGAAGCAGACTGTGCCTCGTGGATAAAACGTTCTTTTTCTTCTCCGCTTTCGGAAATATGGGGAGGCAGAAACTTTAAAGCGACGGTGCGCTTGAGCTTGGTGTCCTCTGCCTTGTACACCACCCCCATCCCACCCTCACCCAGCTTTTCTAAGATTTTGTAGTGGGAAATAATTTTGCCTATCATGACCTCTTCTATATAGAGTTTGACTACCCCTCAAATAAATTGAGAAATTATTTGATTGTCAACTAAGAAATGTTGGAATCTGCTCTTAGGTGGATGTTATCATCCGCCTATTTTCCTCTGGATGAGAATCCTATGGCTCCAAATGGACATCCAGATGGAGCAAAAACTAAAATAGGGCAGAACAATGTTCTGCCCCTACGAAAAAATGCAACCATTTCTCCGTCATTCGTCATTTTTTTAAATTTATATTCAAAACCTTTTTTAAAAACTTACCTGTATAGGAGCTGCCATTTTGAGCCACCTCCTCCGGTGTACCATAGGCGATAACTTCTCCGCCCTCATCCCCACCTTCAGGACCCAAATCTATGATATGATCTGCGGCTTTAATCACATCTAAGTTATGCTCGATAACCACCACTGTGTTACCCATCTCCACCAGCCGACCTAAAACCCTCAAAAGCATCTTGATATCCTCGAAATGCAAGCCCGTGGTAGGCTCATCTAAGATGTAAAAGGTCTTACCGGTGCTGACCTTGGAAAGCTCAGTAGAGAGTTTAACCCTCTGGGCCTCCCCTCCGGACAAGGTGGTAGCAGATTGACCCAGATGGATATATCCCAGCCCAACCTCTTTTAAAGTCAAAAGCTTTCTGCGGATATTAGGTATATTCTCAAAGAAGGAGAGTGCATCATCCACAGTCATATCCAGTACCTCAGCTATATTCTTCCCCTTATATCTTATTTCCAAGGTCTCCCGATTATACCTTTTCCCTTTGCAGACCTCGCAGGGGACATAAACATCTGGAAGAAAATGCATCTCGATTTTAATTATCCCATCCCCCTCACAAGCCTCGCACCTGCCTCCTTTAACGTTGAAGCTGAACCTACCGACCTTATACCCCCTGACCTTAGCCTCAGGAAGTTGAGCAAAAAGGTCCCGAATAAAGGTGAAAACCCCGGTATAGGTAGCAGAATTAGAGCGAGGAGTTCTACCAATCGGCGACTGGTCAATATTTATAACTTTATCGATCTTATCCAGCCCGATTATCTTTTCATATTTTAAAGGGAGGATATTGGAGCCGTAAAAATGGCGCGATAAAATCCGGAATAAGGTCTCATTGATCAGGGTAGATTTCCCAGAACCAGAGACTCCAGTGATACAGGTGAAAACTCCCAAGGGTATATCCACCTCAATCTTTCTCAGATTATTCCCTGAAGCGCCCACAATGGTCAGATAGTCACCATTCCCTACCTTTCTTCTTTCCGGAATAGGAATAGAGAGCTTTCCGGAAAGATACAACCCGGTCAAGGATTGGCTATTCTTTTTTATACTCTTAGGTGAACCGCAGGCGACAAGTCTTCCTCCCTGTTTACCTGCGCCCGGCCCTAAATCGATCACATAGTCAGCGGTTTCAATGGTTTCCCGGTCATGCTCAACCACCAATACAGTATTCCCCAAGTCCCTTAATCCTAAGAGAGTATTAAGCAACCTCTTGTTATCCCTCTGATGTAAGCCTATAGAAGGTTCATCCAGTATGTATAATACCCCGACTAACCTTGAACCTATCTGAGTAGCTAACCTTATCCTTTGAGCCTCACCCCCGGATAGGGTACTGGTTGACCGCTCTAAGGTCAAATAATCCAAACCCACATCTATAAGGAACCCTAACCTCTCATTTATCTCCTTTAAGATCTGTTTTGCGATCTGCTGGTTCTTTTTAGAAAGGGAGAGGTTATGGAAAAATTCTTTAGTCTGCTTGATAGTCAGGGCGGTCAGCTCATTTATGGAAAGTCCTCCAACCTTAACCGCTAAGCTTTCTTTTTTTAACCTGGCACCTCCGCATTCCAGGCAGGGTTTTATACGCATAAACTTCTGGATCCACTCCCTTACCCCTTGAGACTCTGTCTGAATAAACCTTCTTTCCAAATTGGGTATCACCCCCTCGAAGGTACCGAAATATTCACCTTTCCCCTTCCCATTCTCAAACTCCCACTCAAATCTCAATTCCTCTTTAGTGCCATACAGAATCGCTTTATGAACCTC
>Ga0209979_1001133_pt1 | contig 30769 bp, 34 predicted proteins | sample AnhtaG_FD_183114 | JGI IMG/M metagenome (GOLD analysis project Ga0209979, IMG submission 183114) | Deep subsurface microbial communities from Anholt, Denmark to uncover new lineages of life (NeLLi) - Anholt_01485 metaG (SPAdes) (version 2) | ecosystem: Environmental > Aquatic > Marine > Oceanic... | reverse complement strand
AAAAGATAAAACATTGTATGGATCCTAATAATATCTTTAATCCCGGAAGGTGGAACACATAAATGGTTGAAATTGAAATTGATGAAAGTTTAATTGGAAAAGATGTATTGGAAATGGCATTTGATCGCTGTATCAAGTGCAGTACTTGTAAATATAGCTATAAAGACTTCGAAAAATCGTGCCCAAGTGGAGAAAAATTCTTATTTGAATCGTATTGGGCATCAGGTCGTATAAGAATAATACGAGGGGTTATTACCGGCGATTTGGCGTGGACAAAGGATTTAATCGATCCGATATTTGCATGTACGACTTGTGGTGCATGTATGGACGCATGTCAAGCACCCCACTCTGATTACATTGTTGAAATGATAGAAGCACTAAGAGAATTGGCTGTAAAAAACATAGGACCAGCGGAAAATCAAAAATTCTTAGTTACTCGATGCGAAGATAGCTGTAATCCTTACGGCGATCCAAACTCAGATAACACAAAATTGAAAAAAGAGTACGACCTACCGGATAAAGCCGAATGGGTCTATTTTATAGGATGTACTTCTAATTACCGGCAGAAAAACTTAAGAGATTCTACTCTCAGGTTTTTAAAAAAAGCAGGAATTGATTTTACATTAATAGACGAACATTGTTGTACAAGTCCTATGATTCGTACTGGTCAATTGAGCATAGTTGATGAATATATGAAATACAATGCTGATCAAATAAAAAATGCTGGTGCGACTAAAGTAATCACCTCATGTGCAGGATGTTATAAGACTTTATCGAAAGATTTCGAGAGGTTTGGAAATGGTTTAGAATTTGAAATCTACCATTCGCTCGAATTAGTGAAGACCCTCTTAGACGAGAAAAAGATAGAGTTTAAATCTGAATTTAATAAAACCGTTACCTACCACGACCCGTGCCATCTGGGAAGGCATATGGGAGTCTATGAGTTACCAAGAGAGATTTACAAACAGATACCCGGATTGAATTTAGTAGAAATGAAGAGAAATCGAAACTTTGCGTGGTGTTGCGGTGCAGGCGGCGGTGTAAAAATAGGTTATCCTGAATGGGCTCTTGAGATTTCTAAAGATCGCTTAGAAGAAGCACAAGAAACAGGAGCAACGGTCATAACATCAACGTGTCCGTTTTGTAAAACAAATTTAGCCGACGCTACGACACACTATAAATTCGATTTCCAGGTATTGGATCTAATGGAAATTTTAGATCAGATTGAAATCAGTGTTAACAAATGATCTAACTTAAGTTTAATAGTTTAGCTGCATTACCACCGAGAATTGCATCAATTTCTTCTTTTGTAAATTTAATTCCCTTAGGTGCTTCTTCCGGAAGTTTTTTGATTTTTTCAATTAGATCTTCTACGGGTAGAACAATGTCATAAATAGGACTTTCTGAGCCAAAAAGCACTTTTTCGACTCCAACATAATCAATTATATCTCTGAGTTCGCTACAAAATAATTCATATTTTCCAAAAGCAAACGGCCCCCACATAGCTAAATCTCCGAGATTAAAAAATCCCATAAAAAATTATTTTTCTATCAATTTATATCTATTCAATTATCTATTGAAGGTTTTAATTATCCATTTAAGGAATAATCATTCAGAATGAGCCATACAAACAGTTTCTATGTAATAATTGCAAATACATTTAAATTGAGTGAAATTTTAATGTACCCTAATAATTGATATAACATTATTTAGCGTGAAAAAAGGATGAAATATAAAAGAAATCAATATTCTGAAGGTGTAAGCATCTGCTCTTTCATTATCGCAGGTATTTTAATTTATTGGGGAATTAACGATATATTTGTACCCATATGGGCAGCTACATTGATAAACTGGTGGGGGCTTGTCTGGCTTGGCATTGCGGCAGCAATAATAATAGGACAGATCGCAGCGTTGGCTAACAAAAGTAAGTTAAGAAACGCAGTTTTATACGAATACGAGGAACATCCAGAAGCAACCATCGAACAAATTAGTCAAAACACGGGAATTACTATAAGAGACGTACAAGCCATAGTATTAGACTTAAAATCTGACGGTTTATTGCGAGGTAAATTCTCTTCTACTACAGGACAAATGACGCATGCAGATATTATAAAAAAACCCGAAGGAGAAGTTTCAGAAGGAAAAGTAGTTTATTGTCCTAATTGTGGAACCGCCAAAGTTAAAGAATCAGCTATTTTTTGCTCGTATTGCGGAACTAAATTATAATATTTTAGTACGATAATGTGCTGTATGTATGTACGCTACTAAACAGCCATTTTTTTTTTTCATCGATAGAGTTAATTATTTAAATATTTCACGAATAGTAAATATCAAATTAACTAAAATTTAAAGTGATAAATAATGGCAATAATTGAAACAAAATCCGGTAAAGTTCAAGGTTACATCGAAAATGATGTAGAAGTATATAAGGGGATTCCTTATGCTGAACCACCTATTGGCGATTTACGTTTTAGCCCCCCAGTTATGATAAAGCCTTGGGATGGTGTGCTTGAAGCTAAAGAGTATAGCCCTTATGCATTTCAAGGTTACTCGATGCTTGAAGAATATTTTGGCAAATATGAGCCTGAAAGCGAGGATTGCTTGTACCTAAATATCTGGACTCCAGTAGCAGACAATGAGAAGCGCCCAGTGATGTTCTGGATTCACGGTGGGGCTTTTATCACCGGAGGCGGAGGAGTTCCGATCTATGACGGGTCAGTCTTAGCCAAACGTGGTGATGTAGTGGTGGTTACCATTAACTACCGATTAGGAGCTTTTGGATATTCCTACATTCCAGGAGTTACTGCCAATGTTGGGCAATTAGATCAAATAATGGCTCTTGAATGGGTTCGAGATAATATTAAAAAGTTTGGTGGTGATCCTGGAAACGTGACTATTTTCGGTGAATCTGCAGGAGGTTATGCGGTTCTCACTTTATCTGCTATGCCCGCTGCTAACGGTCTTTTCCATCGTGTGATTGCCCAAAGCGCTCCGTTTATTAATCCAAAAGTAACTGAGAAACATACTAAAGGTTTGATGAGGATGTTGAAGCTTAAGGGTGATATAGACGCCTTTCGAAAGACTCCTCCTGAAGATATTATTGATGTTCAAAATAAATACCTTGAAAAAATAAACTCAGCAATGGAATTCAGACCTTTAATTGATGGTGAGACTCTTCCAATACACCCTTTAAAAGTATTTCAAAATGGCGATTGCTCAAATATAGATTTTATGATAGGGAGTAATTTAGACGAAGCTAAAATGTTTACTACAATGGGAGGGGAAGCATTTGCTGATCCTGAAAAAGCGATATTAATGTTTTTAGGTATGTTTGGAATTGATGCAACTAATAGTGCCAAAATGTACGAAACTTATAAAATGGCAAGGGAGGGTAATATTTCTACTGATCCGAAAGACATTGCCGATGCGATTATAACAGATTTCATGTTTCGCATTCCTACAATACGTTTCCTTGAAGCTCAATTTAAACACCAAAAAAATACATATAATTATTTATTCACGTGGGAATCTCCAGGATTTGATGGACAATTAGGATCTTGTCATGCCCTTGAACTTGCATTTGTTTTTGACACTCTGAACATTCCAGGAATGGAAAATTTTACGGGTCAAGGTCCAGAAGCAGAATTATTAAGCCAAAAAATAATGGATGCATGGATAGCTTTTGCTCGTACAGGAAATCCCAATCATAAAGGATTACCAGAATGGCAATCCTATGATACTGAAAAAAGAGCGACAATGTGTTTAGGAAAAGACTGTAAACAAGTTACTGCTGCTTACGATAAAGAAAGAGAAGCCTGGGATGGGCTCTTAGAAGTTTAACCATTTACAATCTGATTTTATTTATTTTTTTTATCTTTGTTATTTTCTGAGAAGATTTTATCAGATAATCATAAAACATCAGTTCAATCACACATTACCACGCAAAATGTTTTAGTATCGCATTAGTGGGGCACGCATCTTGGCAAGCTAAGCATTCAATGCAATCAGTAATATCTTCGGCAACAACCTTACCGTTTACAAGGCTGTAAACCTCTGCGGGGCAAGTACCTACACAATTCGATGCTCCTACACAGCGATCTAAATCAACTACTACCCACTTATCGCCGTCTTCCCATCTTTTAACATTTACCATAATATAACTCTTGTCTCTTTTAAATTCATATATAATTACCTTGGTCGCAACTTTAATTAAAGATTTATGTTTATAACTTGAAAGCATGATATTCCTCGTTTTTATAAAAAAAAGAATAAAAAAGTATTTTATATAATTTTAAAAAAAATCAACTAAGCGCTTTGAGCGTCAGCATTTATACTGCCAGTTGATGTATCCAATGAAAACATATATCTGTACATCGCATCTCCGTAGCTTAGGGTAGAGTATATGCTTCCTGAACTTGAGATCTCCATAATTCCTTCGTGAGGTGTGTAACTAATTGATCCAAAACTCGTAGAGCCAACAAATTTTACATCAGTGTCTACTAAATTGTCTCTATAAAGTACATCTACGCTTCCTGTGTCAGTTTCCCAGGTGCCGGATACATTTGCGCCCATAGTAATATACTGATAAAGAACGACATTAATACTACCTGTGTCTGATTCAAGGTTAAGACTAATGTCTTTTGTGTATATCATATTATAACTCTTTAAGGTCACACTTCCTGTATCAGATGTTCCAATTAAGGTGTCTCCCATCAAACAACTAGTGTAATTTAATGTTAATGACCCAGTTGCACTGTCAACGCTAAAACCACTAGTAAAATTCGTTTTCACTGCAAAGGATTTTACACTACCCGTACTACTCTCGAGGCTAACTTTTCCTTGGAATTCGTTGTTTCCTTCTGTTGTTAATTCGATTGAGCCCGTGCTTGAAGTCAAGGACGTTCCATTCAGGATGACACCATCCGAAACTAGCATTTCAATAGAACCTACATGCGATAAGGCAGTAATATCGTATACTACGTCTGTTCTTAAAGTAACAGCGACAGTAATGTTATATGATTTAAACCAATGCGATGGATTGAACCAAGCATCTGGTAGAGCTTGGAGATTAAAGGTACCAGTTGTATTATCCCACCATTCTGTACTTGGATGAAAGAAATCCGTATAGATCTTTCCTTCCATATACAAGCCTGCAACTTCTATGTCTACATCGATTTTAGCGTAAGATGTAATTGGAGTAGTATTATACGTAAAGAGAATTTTTCCGATGTCTACATTGAAGGTAAGTTCTTCTATCGGAACGGGAGAACTTGGCTCGTACGAAAAATTAAACGAGTTTTCGATACTCCCTGAAGTTGCAAAACCGTAGATAACGAATCCTGCACCACCACCTACAATTAGAGCAACTGCAATAATTAGAGCAATTTTATAATTTCTCATTTTTTTCACAATAATTTTATTTATTTTTTTTTAAATTACTTAATAGTGAAAGATTTCGGATTATATTTAAGTGATATTTAGACTGATTTTTATTAGGGTCTCTGATGTTATAAACTTTAATGCAAAATTTGCTTCTTAAATAGCATTTTATGATAATTATTCATAAAGGCTTGTTAAAAAAAATGAATTTAGAGATTTTTAATTAAAGAAGTAGCAAAATTCTTAGCATTTTCGAGATCCATTTTATTAGGGCGACCTTTCATTTTCTCCATATCTTTTATCGCTTTCTTTTTTTGATCTTCTGGCAATTTCTCTAACATCCCTAACTGAGTCTCTAAAGGAATGCCTAAATTCTCTCCAACGCAATCGAATTTTCCAATAATTTCACAATTATGTTCTTTAGCGATATTATTGATCCGCTTAAATGGTTCTTGATATAGTTTTAAACTTGCATGAGTACAAAAATAAGCGAGTTTCGCAGGGAGATCAGGAACAGCTTTTTTTACCAGAGTTAATACTGATTTATCAATTCGACTGGCATAAACTCCTGAGCCTAAAAACACAATATCATATGATTTCAATGTTAGAGGGTCAACTTCTTTAACAGGAATCATGTCCACATCGTGGTTTGTTAAGCCGTCTTTCATGCTATTTGCTACTTTTTCGGTATTTCCCGTATTTGAAAAAAAAGTAATTAAAATCTTCAATTTATCCACATAACTCTAAATTTTAGTATAAAAATAAGAAATTTTTATGGTTTTAAGATTTATGTAAAAAAGGCAATCTATAAACTGCTCATTTTAAAGTAGAGAGCAATTTTCTTCCTAAGTTTTTCAAAAAATCTTTATCTCTATCAAGGCTTTCTCAGTAATGAAATTGTATTGAAATTGTAAAAAAAATATTCTATTTACTGATAAAAAGTTCATCTACTTTCTTTGCGATTTCTTTCGCTATAATCTCAGCAAGTTTCATCCCTTCTTCCCCTAAATCTTCACGTGTTATAGATTTTAATTCAAGATGAGCATCAAAATACTTTTGGATGTAAATTGTAGCTGCAGGTGGACCACTATACTTATCAACGGCGATTTTTGCACACTCTTCTTCACAGCCTTCAATAGTGATAGTAGGGTGATCTTTTGCAAAATTTCGTTCTTCTTGACCTCCATGTCTTTCTAGTCCCCCAGCGGCAAATAATGGCGCACATAAAATAATGGTCTCTTGTGGTCTTAACTTTTCTACAACGATTCTTGCTGCAGCACGGGATAAAGTTCCGCCTATTAATTCTTCTCCACTACACGCTATTATTCCCACTTTTTTTCTCATTTTTATTCACCCTCTCCATTTTGTTTAAGTAAGTCATCAACTTTCTGGGCAACTTTCTCAGCTAATATTTTAGCTAATTTTTTAGTATGTTCCCCTATAGGTATAATAGAAGATTCCGATCGCAAATCGCGATTCTCCTTAACAATATCAGTAGTCATAAATTGGGCATCCACCTTCCCAACATTTTCCATCAAATTATTATAGGAACATTTTAAGGGACATCCATCGATCGCAATAACTTTGTTTAATTTCAAAGTATCAATCACTTTTTTTTTACCCTTCACGATTAAAGGCAAGCATTCTAAGGCTGATTTCTCCTTTGCCAGTTCATTTACAACAATATATGCCGTTTCTCTGCCAATACTTCCAAAAACTTTCCCTATTCCACTGCACGGAATAATATATACTATTTCCTTAGACATCTCTCTCACTTTTAATTTGATCTAAATGATTTTTTTCCTTTAAAATTTTATTTTTCATATACTCAAAATACTCTGGCCCATTCATTAGAAGTTCTTTATCCTCTTCAAAATTTTTTAATTCAATCTCAGCAAACCAGCCTTTTAGGTAAGGATCTTGATTCATTAATTCGGGATTTTTTTCTAAACTCTTATTTATGGCAATAATTCTTCCCGGACTTGGTGATATCAATTGTAAAACTGTTTTACTAGATTCAAAAGAGCCTACATCGTCAAATTGCTCAATTTCACTTCCGAGTTCGGGTAAGTCCACAAATAAAATATCCGCAGCAGCATTTTGCAAATAATCTGTTATACCTAGTAAAGCTGTGTTTCCTTCTGGCTTTATCCAACAATCATTTTCATTGAAAAAATAACCTTCTTTAGGAACAGTAAAATAATATTTATCAACCGTAATATCGAAGTAATCTTGTTCCTGAAATTCTCGTATTTTAATATCCTTCTCTTGATCGTTTTTATTTAAATCATTAACGATCTCATCAGCGATTAACTCCGCAAGCTTAATATTCTCTTCGTTTAAAATAAGATCTTTAGATGGTTTGACTTTATACTTCTTTGACATATCAGGGATCATAATTTGTTTAAAGGGTTTTTGTTTCCATTTTTCAATTAAATTTGTTGGACATCGAGTCATACATCCATTAATAATGACGATCTTAGATGTTTGAATAAGATTTTCATACTTTTTATCACCATTGTTTAGCAATACTGGGCAAATTAATTGAACATCAGGCATTTTTTCAATCACCTTAAGCGAAACTTCCCTTGCGATAACCCCTAAAGATTTATCTAAGCCATTACATGGTAATATGCAAATAATTTCTTTTGTCATTTTTTTCTTCAGCTCTTTTCAGATCTTAATTTTTTTATTAATTGAGAAATCTCTTTTTTATCTGGGAATGTTAATGCATCAAGAGCACAGGTTTTAGCACATGCCCGGCAGAAAACTACACAGTTGTAACGATTCTTAACAAACAATTTTCGAACATCATCATCAATCTTTTCATAAACATTATGTGGGCAAAATTTATCACACTCCATGCAGAAATCGCATTTACTATAATCAATCGTTGGCCACCATGGGATTTTAGTACGGGGAGCCCCCATAAAAGTTTCCTTATCTGCATCATAACTGTTACTCATCTTTTCTACCCTCCTCTTCTAATTGTTCTAAAGTTTTTTCTATAAGATTGACTGCCTTATCCGTTGTCATCTCTCTAATGTCTATAGGGATCAAATCCATTTTAATATCAAGCTCCGCTTTTTTAAACGCATCTCGAAACATCTTAAATTGCATGTTTGGAGAACAAGCACCAATTAAATATTTTCGACCAGGACGTAAAAAGTCATCTAAGAAACGATCCCCATCTTCTTCACATAATTGTGGGTGGATAAAACCGTATTCTACAGGTAATTCTATCCGTACTCTATTAATAAAGTCCCATATGTCCATTTTAGCAAAACCGGGACATTTACCGGTGCAAACACACAGTATAAATCCAATATCTTTATGATCTTTATGTTCCTGTTCTTTTGTCATGTTACCACCTAAATTCTTATTTATTGTTTTATTGTTAATTTTTAAAAAATAACTATTATATTTAAGTATATGTATTATTTCACATAAATACATAATTATGCCTTATCACCCAAAGATTTATAAACTAGAAGAAATATTAAGATTATGTATATATGCGTTAATATGCATTAGAAAAAAAATCATCAAAACTATGGAATTAAAAGAGTTACGATTAGAAAAACTAAGAGCGCTATCAGATGAAACGCGTATCGAAATTGTCAGCAGATTGCGACATGGAGAGGAATTATGTGGATGCGACTTCGAGAATATGTTTGATAAGTCTCAATCCACAATTTCAAGACATTTAAAGAAGTTACAAGACGCAGATATAATCGAAAGTAGAAAGGATGGCGTAAAAGTCATGTATAAAGTAAAAGATACACATATTTTTAAACTATTAGCAGTTCTTGATAGTTTAATTAAAAAAAATCAAAAATATAAGAAAATTGTCCAAATCCAGAATACAATTTAAAAACGAGGTGTGGTAAATAATGTTAAAAGAAGAAATAAATGAAAATAACGAAAAATTAAAGGTAGATATTTATGTGCCTTTGAATCTATGCGCTTGCCAATGGGAACAATTTATGAATCTCATTTTTCAGGTAATTACACCTTATAACAAGCATATAACATTCGATACAAAAAACTTAGATTCTGAAGAAGCAAGAAAATTGAATTTGCATGGTAATAGTGTAGTTATTGATGGAAATGAAATCGTTACGACATCATTTGTTCTGAAGAAAAAGCTACCAGAAATATTGAAAGCAAAAGGTTTGATATAATTTGAGTAAAAAAGAATTCCAGTCAGAAAACATTATTTTAGTTCCTTGTTCTGGTTCTGAATATCATGGGGAACTAGCACGTCAAGCAGCTATACGATTAGCAGAAAGAAGTCAAATTTCTACTTTTAGTTCAATGACATGTTCTACAATTTTTTTAAAGAATATATTATTGGGAAAAGATAGGCTAGTTGAAATCACGAAGAACCATTTAAATCATTCATTTATCATTATAATTAACGGATGTAACACAGCCTGTGCTAGTATAATTTACAAGCATCTTGATATCGTACCAGACTTGCTTATTTCAGTCCAAACTATCATCCCTAAGCAACATATGAATTTAAACGATCTAAATACCTTTAAAAAACTCCCTAAATTAAGTGAAATTAAAGAGGAGGATATAGGAAAGGTAATTGAGTTTGTTCTTCAAGAATTAAAGAAACAAGGTCTTAACATTGATAAATTCGATGAAGCTTAAGCTATAATTTAAAAATTTTAAAATGTTTTGGAATATGTAGGGGACAACCCTATTGTTCATCTTTTACTAGCATTTCTTAAAAGATTTCATTCGATTTTTTTAAATATTCCTTTTTAACTTAAAATAATGTGCAAAATATTCATTATCCTTACCATATTTTGTGCGGATCATTGTTTTAAATGTGCCAATGTCTAATCTATTTTTCACTTTTTGTCATCAACATCCGACATCTTGTTGTAATTCAATAATTGTATCTGGAAATAAACAGAAATTGATATTTTCTCTTATAGGATTGAATTTTCGGTAAAGACCTTTTTCATCAGGAGCATATGGAGATAAGCCGACATCATCATAAACTGTTTCATCTTCTATATTCACAAATAGTTGAAGATAATTATGGATATAACCCTCATAAAGAGGAAATATTTGTTTACTAACACTTTCTATCTCTTTTTTATCGACTAATGCTAATGCTTCAATAAAATTTGCATCATCCCTCATCTCAATATCATATTCTTTTCCATTTTGTAGACCCTTTATAGGAATGGATATTTTAACTTTTAGTTTTTTTAACTCAACTCACCCCTTTTTTATTCTTATTAGATTAAAAAAAAGTATAAATGATTATAAAATCATAATAATTTATTTATTTTAATAATTTTATAAATAATCACATTACATTATAGATTTTATAATTAAAGTATAAAGATTTTGCTTAGATGCAATTAAATATCTAATTCTATATTGAAGAAGTTTATAGCATTCTCAACAGTTATTCTACTTACTTCTTGTTGAGATATATTGTGAGAATGAGCAATTGCTGCTATAGAGTATTTTACATTTAAGGGCACATTTACTGGTCCTCTTAGATAAGGATGCTGGTAATAACTATCTGTTTCTGTAACTAAAGCAGATAATGGAGATTGTTTTGTCACTCTACGCCATTTATTAATCCCGTAAGCGGAACTTGGAACAGATAAGGTGTAACCTTGTTTGGGTAAACTTATTCCATATTCATCTGGACCTGAGAAACAATGCCACATAATTTGTTGAGGGTTTAAATTAAATTCTTTTACTATGTTAAGAATTTCTTTTGTTGCCCCATCTTTTTTATTATATCGGTGTTTAGGGTGGTTTCGATCAAACTCATGTTCAGCAGCGTTTCTAACGTGAAGAACATAGGGTTTATTAAACTCCTTTGTTAACTCGAATATTTTCTTTAGTTCTGTAACTTGTTTTTCTCGTTTTTCGAGAGTCTTTGCGTGATGAAAATCCAAACCAATTTCTCCGATTGCCAGAAACTTTTCTTTACAATTTTGAACATGTTCAACCCAAATTTTCCAATCTCTATCATATTGGGATTTAGCTGTGTAGGTGACAGTTTGGGGAGCCCAACCAATCGTAAAACCAATTTTCTCCTTTCCTTTAATAAAATTTAGAATTAATTCAAGAGTATTATTATTGATTGAGCTGGTTACTAAATACACACCCCCGTATTTCAAGAAATCTCGATATTGCTGCTCATCAGAAGGTAGCCTATCGTTTCTTTTAGGTCGAGGGAAGGGTAGATGACAATGAACATCGATAATTTCCAAGCTTTCTTCTGGTTCTGGGATGGTGATTTTCTTGGGCATAGGGTCTCAAAACTATAATATGGAATTTATTTTATGATGAAGTTGTTCTAATAATTTAATCTTTGTTCAAATATCAAATTAAGGAGGGTGATAAAATTTTTAATCAACCAACTTCATTTAGATGATATAATGACCGAACAATTAGATTCGAAACTAAAAGAGTTAGAAATTAAAAAACTGGAGTTACAACCCAAAATTGATGAGATTGAAGTAAGAAAAGCTGAGGAAATTCAAGAGTTAAACAGAAAATACGATCACATGATCCTAGACGCTAAAAGTGAAGTTGATGATTTTGAACAGAAAATTATGAACGAAATTATTGATTTATTTTCGAAAGCCGTGATGGATGAGTTTGATGCGAAAAGAAGCACTAGTGAATATACGGTTTCAGAAAATTTTAAAGATTTTAGGAATGACGTTTCGAAAATTGATCTTTTTCCAAGAGATTTAATAGATAAATTAGATAAGGTCATCGAGGGCGGCCTTATAGAAAATGTGGCCTACGATTTAGAGAAAATCGAAGCAAGCTACAAGAGAAAATAGAATAGAACATTTATTTCATCCTTTTCCTTTATCAATATTTACAACCAATTCTTAACCTCATTCTTGGTATTATGTAGATATTAGAGTGTTAAATATGTCCTAGTGAGGCTAGACTTTTCAATATTAAGAAATAATGGGTAAAAATGTAAAATGGAAATATTTGAAGAGGAAGTCGAGATTTATAACGCAAAAATGCGATTATTGGCATGGTTATATGACGAAATCAAAATCCAATCGGGTTTTTCTAAAGATCTCCTCAATGAAAAAGGTCAAAAACTACCAATAAATCAATAATTCAATCGAATACTTATTGTGTTAACAGATATTTAAGATTTCTTCAATAATTTTCTTAATATAAGATATACAATCCTCTAATTTACCTTTTCTTGGAATATGAATAAAAATCACAGGGTATTTATTTTTTGAAATATCTAAAGCCCAATAGTATATATAATTACATAAATAGAATCCAGGAAAATAAGAAATAGAGAGCCTTAAGCTATCTTTGAGAGCTTTATAAATTTCTTTTATATTTAAAATTGTATTGAATTTTATTGATTTTTTTATATTAATAAAACCCATTTTATAAAATCCATCCACATCTTTACCAAAAGCCAAATTTAATGAAAATTTTTCTAAATAAATTCTTTTTTTTGAATGGATTCCCATAAGTATAACTAAATACGGTTTTACTTTAGTTGACTTTAAGAATTCTAAGTATGACTCAACGCTCCTTTTCCAACTAACAGGTAAAATGATTTTTTCAATAGAATACTGTTGAAAGTTACCATCAAAGTATCTAACAATATCACCACTAAGGTTTGAAGATAGTTTATCAAATTTCTCAAAACCAGTTAAAAGAATCGTATTTTTTGTCATTTACTCATAAAGTGTAAAAAATCATTAAAAGTAGAAAATCTATTAGTAAAAAATAAAAGGATAATAAAAATGCACATTTATTCTACGGTTTGGTTTTTTAATTCATCTGCTTCCAATTTGTCCAATTTTTTCCTCAAAGCTTTAATGTCTGTCTCGTAAGATTTTATTTTTGTCTTTTTTTCTTTGAGGATATTGTCCAGTTTCTTATTTAAAGCTTTAGTCTTTCCCTTAACTAAATTATCGTATTTCTTTTTTAATGAAGATACTTCCACAGTTAATTTATTCATTTTTTTTGTCCATTCTTTAGATTTTTCTGTGGCTTCTTTTAAATCTACTTCACCCACTTCAAGTTTAGATTTGGTATCGTTAATCTTATCATCAAAATCAGCTTCAATTTCTTTCTCAGCAGATGCTTCCTTTTTAGAGGCGTCCTCTTCAACCCTCGTAATCTCGTCTTCCTTTTCTGAGATTTGCGTCCTAATTTCTTGTTTGGTCATATTATTTTCTCCTAATTATAATAGTTTTGCATTATGTTTTGTTATATTTGCTTCCTTAAAAACTAATAAGATACGACTTACAAATCGATCTTATTACTCAAAATGAAAAAAAGCGAGAAATAATTTTCGTGTAGAGCGTATTGAAGTTAATAGAAAAGTTATTCTATTGACTCCCCTAAAGCTAATCGACAGAGATCGCTAAGGATATAATTTTTTAACCCCTTTCGGCCTACTTTAGAGCCTAAGCTTTCCATACACATAGAACAATTATAAACGCATGCTTCAGCGTCATGTTTTATCATATCGTTTATGTTATCGTTTTGAGTTTTGCGCCCTAAAGCTTTTTTACCAAGAGTCGCAAAGATTCCACCACAGCATACGGCGTTTTCTCGATCGTATTCCCTCTCTACCCTCTCGACACCTATTAAATCGCAAATTTTATCTACCCATTCGTCAACTTCAGGAAGAAAACGATTTGAGCAAGATCTTTGATAGGCTATTTTCATACCTAGTTGTTTAACGGCATATTTATGTTCTTTTAAATAGTTATAGAGATATTCGTAGATGTGAACGGGTTTAAAGCCAGGTGGAAGTTCAATGTTATTTCTGGGGCAAAAAGAAGCATAGAATCCATAGCATTCGTCGTGATAACAAATCATTTCTTTAATACCTTGAGCTTTAATATTTGCCAATATTATTGGAGCCCTTTCTTTGATAACGGAGTCTCTTCCGTAATGGTGATACATTAGGTTGCAAAAAAAGTCAAGACCACTCACATATTGTAAATTTTCAAACAACTGCCCTTCCATATTTTTAGCATTTAATTTACCCAATCCACATTTATTTAACACTGGTTTATCAGAGTCAATTTCTTTTAATCTTACTTGATCGTGGGGGGCAAATCTATTTACTGTACTCTCAATAATACCAGGGTTTATATTTAACGAATTAAATTTCTCTTGCAATTCTGTTATTAGATCAAAGGGATGAGATTCATAAGGACAATATTCATCGCATGCAAAACAAGTAACACAGTCAGACAACACTCGAGATTCTTCCCCGTTGATCATTTTAGTTTTTTCTGCTCGCGCTTCATCAACATTACTAAATTCCATCCATTGACAGCGGGTCAAACAATCCACATTTTCACATTTATCACAATTAGATTCGTCGAAAATTTTCTTCACCCTTTTATAATTTAGTTTGATTTGTGTATACGTATTTCTCTACACTAATAATAATTATGATGAGATAAAAAAAATAAAAAAAACTTAATATTCCAACTTTTCCCCTAAAGCAAGTCGAGCCAAGTCGCTAATGAAATAGCACTTCATTCCTTTAGCAGTAACTTTTCTTTCTAATGTATCTTTGCACATAGGGCAATTGAATATACAAACCTCAGCATCATGGTTTACCATATCCTGAACGTTATCATTTTGAGTTTTTCGAACTAGATTTTTATGACCCCTTGGTGCAAAAGGTGCAGCGCAACATATACCGTTTTCTCTATCAAATTTCCTAGCAACCCGTTCAACCCCGATAAGTTCGCATATATCATCAAGAATCTCATCGGTTTCAGGCACGTAACGATTGGAACAGTTACGCTGATAAGCGGCTTTTAAGTTTAATTTCTTGATATCAGATTCGTGATCTTTTAGATAATTATATACGTATTCAAAAATATGGACGGGTTTAAAAGGCACTTCAAGGTTGTTCCTTTGACAATATGAGGTATACAATCCATAGCACTCGTCGTGCCAACATATGACCTCAGTATCCTTATTAACACCTGTTTTTTTGAAGTTTTCAAGAATTAACGGAACTCTTTCTTTGATGATGGAAGGTTTTGCTAAGTGTTGATATACTAATTGACAAAAGTAATGTAAACCACCAACTGATTGTAGATCATCAAACATTGGCCCTTTCATTTCTTTTGCATTCATTTTAGGGAACGCACACTTATCTAAAATTGGTTTTTCAGGATCAATCGGGCGCGGTACAAATTCTCCCTTTGCTCCATACCCATCGATTGCATTTTGAGCAATTGCAGGTAAAATATTTTGAGAATTGTACCTTTCCTGCAACTCGTTTATTAAATCAAAAGGATGTGAATTATATGTACAATACTCATCACAGGAAAAACATAGCATACACTCCTTCAAAATACGGCAATCCTCATCCTCATCAATCAATTTAGCAATTTCTTTCCTAGCTGCGTCAATGCTCTCAAAATTGATCCATTGACACTTCATCATACAAGCAACTGTTTTACAATCTTTACAATGCGATTTATCAAACATATTCATACAGCTTTTTGTTATTTTGAATAATTATTATTTATATATATTTTTATTAGTTTTAATCACGCTACAACCATTATTAATTTTATTTTCTAGATATTATTCTTCAATCCTAAATTCCCAAGCGCAATAATAGTCATCTGGATGTTGATCAGGAGGACAACATATGCATGTAGTCTTAATTCGTGGATCTATAGTCTTAGCGAAATCTTCGTATTCGATAATTCCTACAGGTTTACAAGGAAAATCCGGAAGGTTTCTTCTTTTTCTTGCATATTGCACCCGACAATTATTCATCCGAAATATACAACGATTCTCAGAAACCTCAACTGTTTCTTGTACGTTAATGTTGGCGTAAACTCTATAATTTAGCGCCTTAACCAATGCCGAAATTCCTCCATTTTCTTGAATATTGAACCGTCTCATTATTCGTTTTGCCTCAATTATAGTAAACCTTTTCCACTGTGCAGCATCAAGTTCAATGGCTTTCTCCAATCCAAATTCTCTTTCAACGGCTTGGAACCAAGTTCCATCGATTGCGAGCCAATTCTTGCTTAAATCTTCAATATAGTCTATCAGTTCTTCTTTGGTTAATCCTTCTAAATCTTTTCTTATTATTCCACCACATCATTTTATTTTTTAGTTTTTTTCCTTCCACAATTTACGCAATAAATGTGCTGCCATTTTAGGTCTTCTATCTCGAGTAAACACACCTTTATAATTCGTCGATCCCATTCGAGTAATTCCTTGAGAAGTTTTAAAGTCGCACATGTTCCATACATGTTCTCCAGTTACATACGATTTACTCCGACAGACTTCAATATATTTTTTTATGAATTCCGTTTGATATTCTTCGCTAAACATTTCGGGCGGTTGAGAATGCCATCCAGGAATAGTGTCAGCTCCAAATTCACTAAGAATGATTGGTTTCCGATATTTGTCATATAATTTATCCATCTCTTTTGAAAGAATTTCGCATGCTTCATCAATGTTTCCTGGTTGCATATACCATCCATAATATCGATTGATACATAATACATCGCAGAATTCAAAAGCTTTTTCTTTCACACCCATCATATTAACTACAGTTACGGGTCGAGTATTATCTAAAACTTTTGTTTTATCGTATAATTTTCTGAAGAATTCCCCAGATTTCAAGCTATTGTGGGGTTCATTTGCTAAGCTCCACATTATAACGCTTGGATGGTTTTTATCTCTCTTTATCAATTCTTCTATGTATTGATTGCATAATTCTAGTTGTCTATTAATTACATCTTTTTTAAACGTAAGACCTACAGCAGGAATTTCGTTAATAACTAAAAAACCAAGGCGATCTGCTAAATCCATCATTTGTTCTGAATACGGATAATGCGATGTTCGAAAAGAATTAGCTCCAATCCAATTCATCAAAGAGTAGTCTTTGATTATTACTGCTGGAACGTACCCTCGCCCTGTAATTGGAAAATCCTCGTGACGCCCAAATCCTGTTAAATAAACGGGTTTGCCATTTAATAGCAACTTATCTCCTTTCACTTCTATAGTCCGAATTCCTACTTTAAGCGAATAAGAATCGATTATAGCATCATCTTTAACGATGTCAACTGTTAGATCGTATAAATTAGGTGTTTCTGTATTCCAAAACTTCGCTTTCTTTACTTCTAAAGTCATTTTTTGAATATTATGTTCAATTTTCGATGTTTTAGTTATCTCTGAACCAAATCCTTTTAGAGATAGATTCACATAGGCATCATTTAAGCCAACAGTTTCTATAGTAACATCTAATATTCCCGTAGTGTCTTTTATAGATGGTCTAACAGTTATATCTCTTAACCCTTCGTTAGGAATAGCGTAAAGCAAGACTGGTCGATGAATTCCGCAAAAGGGATAAAAATCAAAATTAGTTTGCGGATTGTTCATTGGACGCCCGCGAGGTGGCACATGATTATCTGATAATCTCCCATCCACTCTAACTACTAATAAATTATCTTCCGAGACTATCTTGTCAGACATCTCGTACTCAAAGGGTAGATGCCCTCCCTCGTGATGTCCTACCATCTCTCCATTTAACCACACATCAGAGAGGTAATTAACCGATCCAAACCTAATCATGATTTTCTTTTTATCCCATTCCCATGGCATCGTAAATTTCAGTTGATACCAGGCAGGTCCTAAAAAATCTCGGTCGTCAGCAAATTGATCGTTCCAACTGGCAGGTACAGCTATTGGACAGCCATTATTAAATCCATTGGTCCAATTTTCTCCAACCCCTTTATCATCGTGGTCTAATCGAAATTCCCAAAACCCAGATAGGTCTACAAAATGACGATTCTTATTTCTTTGCGGATAGAGCATTATAATTCCTCTTTAAATGTTATAACTTACAAAAAACTACTTAAAATATTAATATAATTAAATCCTCTCAACTATAGTAAAGTCTGAACAAACATCGATATTTTGTCTTTAATAGCTTTTGCCGAGGTTATTCGGGCGTCTCCAACGTCAAAATCAATAACCAACATAGGAATTCCTACTTCGTCCATGAGAGCTTCCCTTAACAGTTGAGGGACGCCCCCAAATTGCTTGCACGCAATACTCTGTGTATAAATGAAGCAATCAGCGCTAAAATCTTTTGCCATTCTAATACAATCGTCTAAGAAGGGGTAATAAAACTCAGTTGATTGTTTTATCATTGGCCAACCCATAGCTTTTCTGGCCATCTGATAAAATAGAGAATCTAAATCAGCTTTAGTATCAACAGGATCAGATAAATTATAGTTAAAGATATCGAGTAAAACACTCATGCCCATTTTACGATCCAACCATTCGCATAAAGAAATATCAAAGAAGGTAAGCATGTAAGGCCAGATCGATCTTATTTTTTCTTCGCCTCCATGATGTTCCTTGTTCTTGTATCTGGATTTTGCGATATCGAGTATCCTACGATAAAACGAAATGTTTTCAGGAGTTCCAGAAATAATTATTGTTGATGCGGCTGAAATTGGATTAAAAATGTTTTCAATTGGGCTTGGAACAGCTTTTATTAAGTCAAACAATTCCATTCTTAATTTAGAAACTTCATTCTCTACTTCTAAAGCCTTTCTCATTTTATAAAAATCGGGTTCTTGACCGATTACTTCCCCCAGACTATGAAGACTTAGCTTTAATTGTTCACCGTAATATTTGTAACTTTTTTCATCGTGAAGAAAGGGCATATCAGCAATTATTAGAGGAATTTTTTTTTCAAATTGGAAAAAGGGATATGACGCACATGTGGAATCGCATGGTGCTGTTGGAGTGATAATTGCGTCAAAATGGTACAAGTTTTCTAAACTCATCCCCATTGCTCCTTTTTGTGCGGAACACGTATGAAAGGGATGACCCCAATTTCCAATTACATCGTAATACTTTTCAACACCATTCATTAATAGAGTTCCTAGAAAATAAGAAACTCCTTCAATGCATATAGGTACGCAATCAAAACATTTAAGATAATCAGCTTGAAATGCAAAATGGTATCCAACGATAGGTAAGCCTTCTCGAGCTTTTTCAATATCTCTCCTAACTACAGGTATCATTTCTTCCAATCCTATTTTTAAAGAAGGGATACCTGTTTCGGGAAGGATTTTTTCTACTAACTCGTAGGTCGTTTCCATCGCGTCTAATAACATTTGATAAGGAATAATCCTATTTTCATTCTTACTTGTAGTATTCACAAATTCACATCTTCTTATTTTATTTTTATTCTGAAATTTCTCTAAGCTAAATTATTTCTAAAAATGCTTCTATTCTTGTTTGAAGTCTAGAGGTATCTGCTTGGTAGAATTCGCGATCTAAGTTCAATACGGGAATTTCTAAGTCCTTTAACTCATGAACATATAGCATATTATCACACCCATGTAGGTCGCAATTGTTTATTCTTTGTAAGATGACTCCATCAATCTTTGCTCTTTTAATTTCATTTTCTACAAATTTTAATCGCCGTTCGTGATCATCCATCATTCTAGGGCAAGACATTCTGTAATACACTCGCTCTACTATGCTTTTTAGTGGATCGGGTTCGAAACCTAAATGAACATCGTCCAGGAAATTACGAGTTCCAAAACATAAAAAATCGCTAACAATTAAAGCACCAGAATCTTCTATTAATCCAGTAAAATCAGTGCTGTCGACTTCGCTTCCAACAAGCATGATTCTTTTTGCGTTAGATTTAACACCTTCGCTTTCTTTTAAGGAGTTGATAATTCGTTCTAATTCCCGGTTAGCTGCTTCTTTGGGAATTGAATTGTTTGACATTGATATCTGTAACGCTTCACTACCTGTAATTTTGGGCGCGTCAATAACTCTCATTTCGTGGATTTCCCGTAAAAGATCACGATTCTTATTGTAAATTTTAATGGTTTCAAGTAAGTCTTGATTAGTTATGGTTTCTAGATTATATTTTTCTTCTAATTCAGTTTTTAATTCTTGTATCTCAGTATAATACCATTCAAAGCCTTCATCCGTAATAACATGAGGGATAGAGTAGTAAAATTGAGAAGCTGGTTTGGGATAATCTTTTCTCCCAAATACTTTTAAATCGAAAAGTTCAAACATTCGGCGAGAGTGATCGCAGGAATTACAAATCAAGAGACCATCCAAAAAATCATAGATACCTCTTAGAGCCATATCAAATGTTGCGCGAACAAAAGAGCATGTAAATCGTACCATATATACATCCGCCAGATTCGTTTCTGTATTCCCCGTTGCTCGTATTCGATATGGTAATAAATTCGCAGCATATAAGAGTTCATCCGGGATATAAGTACAATAGTATCCTAAAACTTTCTTACCGTCTGCTAGCCATTCTGTTATGTAGGGATTAGTTATTGAGTCTGAAATATGAAGAAATTGATCGTTTTTTAAGCTCACGCAAATAAGCCTCCTTTGTAACTATAAACCTCGTGTTTTCCAATCATAAGACATCTTATTAGCTTAATGGCGGCTACATAGGATCCTTTAATTTTTGCTTTACCGGGGATTATGTACTTCATTAATTTTATTAAACTGAAAAGGTTGTTCTTAGAGCGAATAATGCTACTAATCACACCAAGGATTTTTTCTTCTTCGACAGTTATAATGAGCCTTGCTACTGGACTGTTAGCTTTTTCGGCACGACAGTCAAAATTTCCCCTTTCGGATGTAAGAATAAATGTAATATATCCATCTAATTCGGCGAAATATATTTCGATTTCCTGGCCGTTATATTTTCCTACTTTTTTAAATGGATCGTCAAGCCCAAATAAATCTACTAACATTTTTGCCAATCGTGCTATGGTTAATACTTTAGTTTCTCTTAACAAGTCGTCTGCTCTAGAATCAATGCTTGTCTTTTCTTGGTCTTCAATTTGACTAATAATAACCACTAAATTCTTATTTTTTTGAAGCCTTTGCCTAGAAATTATATTAGTTAGATTAGTTAATAAAGTTAAAGATTTTGTTTATGAAAGTACGAGAATCATCCGACACGACTTTTTTTTTTAAAACTCCTTGTTTAAAGGGAGAAAAGTGGGCAAATCGCTTGATTTATCAAAGGAAAAGTTTAATAACATTTTCAATTTCAATAACTTGTATCTATTTTGTTCACAAATAGATTAAATTAAGACTATCAATAAAATAATAAAATAAAAAATAAAACTAAATTGATTGGTTATAAGTTATTATGGGGAAAACTTTAACTGAAAAAATAATAGAAGAGCACTTGGTTAACGGTAAATCAGAGCGAGGAACAGATATTAGTATAAAAATTGACCAAACTTTGACCCAAGATGCTACTGGTACAATGGCTTATTTACAATTCGAAGCGATAGGTATATCTCACATACAGACAGAATTATCGGTTTCTTATGTAGATCACAATACTTTACAAACTGATTTTAAGAATCCCGACGATCACAGATATTTACAAAGTATTGCTGCTAAATACGGACTTTATTTTTCTCGCCCAGGAAATGGAATTTGTCACCAACTTCATCTGGAACGCTTTGCACGCCCTGGAAAAACTTTATTAGGGAGCGATAGCCACACACCAACTGGTGGAGGTGTAGGCATGATTGCGGTTGGAGCTGGAGGACTTGACGTAGCAGCTGCGATTGCAGGAGAATCTTTCCATTTAAAAATGCCTAAGGTTGTAAACGTGCTTCTTACTGGAAAACTACCTGATTTTGTGTCAGCAAAGGACGTGATTCTCGAAGTCTTAAGGAGAATTGGTGTTAAAGGGGCAGTTAATAAAGTGCTGGAATATACTGGCCCAGGAGTTAAGACTTTAAGCGTGCCTGAAAGAGGTACAATAACAAATATGGGAACTGAAACGGGAGCTACAACCTCAATATTTCCTTCTGACGAGATCACAAAAGAATTCTTGATTGCTCAAGAAAGAGGAGAACAATGGGTTCTTTTGGAGCCAGATGAAGGTGCTTTATACGACGAAACCATAGAAATAAATCTAAACGAGCTCGTTCCTCTTGTATCCTTACCTCATAGTCCAGGCAATGTAAAAACAGTAAAGGAAGTAGAAGGATTAAAAGTTGATCAAGTTTGTATTGGGAGTTGTACGAACTCAACTTTAAGGGATCTTAAAGTTTCTGCCAACATTTTAAAAGGAAAAACTATAAGCGAGAATACAGTCTTAACTGTCTCACCTGGTTCTCGCCAAGTTGTTGATCACATGATAACATCTGGCGAGATGGCATATTTAATTGAAGCGGGAGCAAGAATTCTCGAAAACGCATGCGGCCCATGTATTGGTATGGGACTGGCGCCAAAAACTGATGCCGTTACTTTAAGAACTTTTAATAGAAATTTTCTTGGAAGATCTGGAACTAAGAGCGCCCAAGCTTATCTTGTAAGCCCCGAAACTGCGGCTGTATCTGCAATTCATGGCAAGATTACGGATCCAAGATCTTTTGGAAAATTACCAGAAATAAAAATGCCAGAAAAATTTATGGTTAACGATAACATGATTATTCCACCAAAAACAGGTATGGAATCTATTGAAATCGTTCGTGGTCCTAACATCAAACCTTTACCAGAATTCAACCCGTTACCAGATAAATTAGAAGGAGAAGTTCTTCTTAAAGTTGAGGACGATATTACTACGGACCATATAATGCCCGCAGGCGCTAAAATATTGCCTTTGAGGTCAAATATTCCAGAGATAAGCAAGTTTGTGTTTAACCTTGTTGATCCAACCTTCCCTGACAGATCCTTAGAGAAGGGAGGAGGGTTTATCGTTGGAGGAGATAACTATGGTCAAGGTTCCAGTAGAGAACACGCAGCTATAGCACCAAAATATCTCGGACTTAAAGCAGTCATAGTGAAATCGTTTGCTCGAATCCATCTAGCTAACCTTGTAAACTTTGGCATCGTGCCTTTAACATTTGCAAATAAAGACGATTATACTAAGGTCGAACAAGGAGATAAGTTTGAAATCGATCTAACCACGATAGAATCAGGAAATGTAGCACTAAAGAATCTCACTAAAGGTATTGAAATCAAACTGACTCATTCTTTAAGCGAGACAGAGATTAAAGTTCTAAAAGCGGGAGGAAAACTTCCGTTCATAAAACAAAAACACAGCTAATTTTTTATTTTTTTCATTTATTTTACTTATTCCCTGCTATTCATTTACAGACAATACTACGATCAAAAGGTTTTTAAAGATTTTTAGAAAATAATTAATTCAATTAAGTGTTATCGAGATTCAATGAGCAATAGGAAGTATGTTATTGAACCAAAGAAGAGATTTTCTTCCAGAGTAGAAAACTATATCAAATACCGACCAAGTTATCCATTAGAAATTATAGAATTTCTAAAAGGGAAAAAAATTTTAGCAGAAGATAGTGTAATTGCCGATATAGGTTCAGGTACAGGAATTCTAACAAGACTCTTCTTGGATAATGGTAATCAAGCTTATGGGATTGAACCCAATAAAGATATGAGAAAAGCAGCTGAAAAATTCCTCCAAAAATATACAAATTTTACAAGTCTTGATGGTTCTGCTGAATCCACCGGATTAGAAGAGAATTGTATAGATCTTATTACTGCGGGACAAGCGTTTCATTGGTTCGATGTAAAGAAGTCTAAGAGAGAATTTAAAAGAATATTAAAACCGAACGGTAACGTAGCATTAATTTGGAACAATCGTGGAAAAGCCGGAGCTGGTTTTAATAGTAGCTATGAAAATTTCATTTTAAAATACGGTATAGATTATAAAGAAGTAAGGAAAAATGAGAGAAATGTTGATCTCTTTTTTAATTATCAAAAAGAAACATATGATAATTTTCAAGAGTTAGATTTTGTCAGTTTTAAAGGTAGAGTTCTTTCTTCGTCTTATATTCCTTTAGCTAATAATCCCATTTTCCCTAAAATGATATTAGAATTGGAAGATTTATTTAACAAGAACCAACGGAATGGATTTATTAGAATTGAATACGATACAGAAATATACCTTGGCAAGGTAGAATAATTTTTAATAGTAAAATTGCTTCTATAAAATACTAATTAGTAGATGTTAAAATATGAAAGTAATTGTTTTTAATGGAAGTCCAAGGAGTGATGGTAATACCGCCATATGTTTAAACGTGGTAATGGACGAATTGAAAAGTGCCGGGATTGAGACTGAATACATCTGGATGGGTATGGATAAAATTCAAGGGTGTATCTCCTGTTATCTGTGTGCTAAGAATAAAGATAAGAAATGTGGAGTTAAAACTGATAAATTAAACGAATACTTGGAAAAAATGGTAGAAGCTGATGGTATAATATTAGGTTCTCCTACCTATTTTGCGGATACTACTGCAAGAATGAAGGCTTTAATTGAAAGAGCTGGTCTTGTAAGTAAAGTGAATGGAGATTTATTAAAACATAAAGTAGGCGCAGCCGTAGTGTCAGTAAGGCGAGCAGGAGCAACGCATGTTTTTTCTAGTATAAATTATTTCTTCTTAATCAACCAAATGTTTGTAGTTGGCTCAAGCTATTGGAATTTAGGTGTTAATCCACACGTTTCAGAACCGGAAAGAATTATGGAAGACGAGGAAGGTATAGTTACTTTTCAAAATTTAGGTAAAAACATGGCTTATCTACTCAAGAAGCTTAATACCTAATCTATTTTTTTTCTTGTTGTGCGTTCTTTTTTTTTTATAAAAATATACTTTTTAAACCAATATTTATAGTACTTATATTAGAGTTTTACAATTATTTATCTGGAGTAATGCTTACATTAGTAAAGCATAAACCTATTGAAGGCATCTAAAATGAATGAAAGAATCAAGAAATTGCGGAAACAGAGTCGTACAGCAATTCCCTATCTTTCATTAGAACGAGCTCTATTAATAACCGATTTTTACAAGAAGGGAACAGCTCATTTATTTACAGCTCCTATTGCTAAAGCTGAAGCATTCAGATTTATATTAGAACACAAAGACATTTGTTTTAATGACGGCGAGTTAATAGTTGGAGAACGAGGTCCGGAACCAAAAGCGACGCCCTCTTATCCTGAAGTGTGTTGTCATTCGTTAAATGATTTAGATATATTGGATTCTCGGGATAAAATTTCTTTCAAAGTTTCGGAAGATGTAAGGAAAAAATCTAAGGATGTTATTATTCCCTTTTGGAAAGGTAAAACGATTAGGGATAACATTTTTTCTCAAGTCGATCAAGAATGGATAGATGCTTATTCATCGGGTATTTTTACTGAGTTCATGGAACAACGAGCTCCTGGACATACTGTAGCGGGTAAAAATATTTGGAATAATGGCTTTTTAGATTTTAAAAAAAATATCAAAAAATCTATTGAAAAATTAGATTTTTTTAACGATACTAACGCATTTGCTAAACGAGAACAATTAAGAGCCATGGATATAGCCGCTGATAGCATTATTGCGTACGCGAAGCGACATTCAAAGATGGTGCTAGATTTAGCTAAAAACGAATCTGATCCAAAAAGAAAAAATGAATTAGAAAAGATAGCGGAAATTTGCCTGCATGTTCCAGCCCATGCTCCAAGAACATTTTGGGAGGCGTTACAACATTATTGGTTTATTCACTTAGGCGTCATTACGGAATATAACACCTGGGATGCCTTTAATCCTGGACGCCTTGATCAACATTTATACCCTTTTTACAAGAAAGACATCTCCGATGGTATTTTAACAAAAGAAAGTGCCATTGAACTACTTCAGGCTTTCTGGATCAAATTCAACAACCAACCAGCACCTCCAAAAGTAGGTGTAACCGCAGAAGAAAGTGGAACTTACACGGATTTTTGCAATATTAATCTCGGAGGGTTAAAAGAAGATGGTTCCGACGGAGTAAATGAACTTTCCTATATGTTGTTAGATGTAATCGAAGACATGCGAATACTACAACCTAGTAGTAATGTTCAAATAAGTGAAAAAACACCCGACGATTTTATTAGAAGAGCCCTTAAAATAGTTAAAACAGGATTTGGTCAACCCTCGTTTTTTAATGCCGATGCTATAGTCCAAGAACTTATACGCCAAGGAAAATCATTAGTTGACGCTCGAAACGGTGGAGCAAGTGGGTGTGTTGAAACTGGAGCATTTGGAAAAGAGGCATATATACTAACGGGGTACTTTAATCTTGTGAAAATTTTAGAAGTTACTTTGCATAATGGAATGGATCCATTAACGGGTAAACAAATCGGATTAAAGACGGGTGACCCTACATCTTATGAAACATTTGACGAGCTATTAGAAGCGTATACAAAGCAAATCAAACATTTTGTAGATATTAAAATTAAAGGCAATCTAATAATTGAGCGGATTTGGGCTCAAAATCCTTCCCCATTTTTATCAATCATTATTGACGATTGCATCATAAATGGAAAAGATTACAACGATGGGGGAGCAAAATATAATACCTCCTACATTCAAATAGTTGGTATGGGAAGTATTACTGATAGCTTAGCGTCTTTAAAATATAATATTTTTGACAATAACATTTATACTATGGATCAAATGCTCGAAGCGCTTAAAAATAATTACGAGGGTTTTGAGGAAATAAGACAAAAACTAATTACTAAAACGCCTAAATATGGGAACGATAAAGATTACCCCGATCTTATCATCCAACAAATTTTTGAAATTGTTTATAATGCCATTGATGGGCGCCCGAATACTAGAGGAGGAGTGCACAGAATAAATTTACTACCAACAACAGTCCACATTTATTTTGGAAGGGTTACTGGTGCTACACCAGATGGTAGAAAGGCGTTTAACCCTTTATCTGAAGGTATTTCGCCGGTCCAAGGAGCAGATATTAATGGCCCAACATCAGTAATAAAATCCGCCAGTAAAATTGATCATCTCCGAACTGGGGGTACCTTACTAAATCAAAAATTTTCACCCAATTTCTTTTCAAGTGAATCAGGAATTAATAATGTAGCTCATCTAATTCGTTCTTATTTTAAAATGGGAGGTCACCATATCCAGTTTAACGTAGTATCGGCAAAAACCTTACGCGCTGCTCAAAACGATCCAGTACAATATCATAATCTAATTGTTCGCGTAGCAGGTTATAGCGATTATTATGTAAACCTAGAAAGAGATTTGCAGGACGAAATCATTAAAAGAACCGAACATCTCTCTGTGTAATTTGCCAAAATTAGAAAAAATTTTAGTTTAAGAAAGACTCTAAGAATTATGGCACCAGAACCTCAAGTCATGATGGAAACAACTTTCAATGTTATCTATTTGATTTACATTTGTGTTATTGTTATACTCATGTCAAAAAACATGAGTAAGGTAACTCAAAAAGAATTAGCTACAGCAAAAAGAATACGGCTAGCTTTTTTAGCTTTGTTTATCGGCGATTTAGGGCATGTAGGAGCTCGCTTAATCGCTCTTTTCTCGGGAGATCTAGATTTGAATTACATTATATTAGGAATCGGGACTCTATTTGAGACGGTTGGTTTAATCTTTCTATTTATGATTTACACAGATGCTTGGAGGGTACATTTTGATCATCAAAAGAGTGTACTGTTTAAAGTATTAGTTGGTGTAGGAATAGTAGGATTGATTATTTTTGTATTTCCTCAAAACCAATGGACCGCTCCAACAGCTCCATACGAATGGCAGGTAATTCGAAACATTCCCTGGGTGATACAAGGAATTGCGTTATCCATATTAATATTTCGTGATGCGAAAGCGGCTCATGACAAACAACTACTAAGAATTGGTATTTACATCTTTGTATCGTTCTTCTTCTACACACCAGTGCTCTTCTTCGGAGAATTAGCCCCTATGCTTGGTATGCTCATGATAATAGGAACTTTGATTTACATGCTTTGGCAATATACGTCCTACAGTCGCTTCTTCAAGCAGAGAGAATAAAAAAATAGAAAATTTTTTTCCTTTTTCTTTTTATTGATTGTTTCCCTAAAATCGAAATTTACTTTCCATAATTTTATTATAAATATCTTTAGTCAGAAGGACATACCCTGAACTTTCCGGTAAATACGTATAGATTGCATCATTTGTTTTATTGATATCAAAATTTTCTTTCTTCATATCGGATTTTTGTATTTTAAAGGTGCTTGTTGTTGATAAGGTTGATAAAAAGCGAATAAATTTAGGAATTGCATATCTGGGTAAGTTAGTTTTTAATATTTTAAATAAACCTTCTAAATCAAATTCGGGATGAGTTTTAGTAGCTATAATTGATGACATACCGGCCTTTCCATTAGTAGAGGGAATTTCAACACCATAAACAGACGAGTGGTTTATTTCCTCAAAAGAAGCAAGAACATCTTCGACTTCAGATGTAGATACATTCTCTCCCTTCCAACGGAAAGTATCGCCAAGGCGGTCTACAAATTGACAATGGTAAAATCCAATATTCCTGATCAAATCTCCTGTATTTAACCAGATTTCATTATTTCCAAATGAATTCCGAAATATTTTTCGTTCAGTGGCTTCTTTATTTTTATAACCGGCGAAAGTAGTTTCATCTCGAATTTTTATCAATAATAACCCTGCTTCGCCGTCATCCACGTTTTGAAATAAGCCCTTTTCATTTTCTACTGGTTTATCGGCATCGATGTCATATTTAACAATTGTGTAAGGTTCAAAATTAAATCCAATTGTTCGATCCAAATTTAAATAATTGCAGAACATTCCTCTAATCTCTGTTGCTCCATAATGTTCAATCACTTCTCGTATACCAAAACGCTCCTTGAATTCGTTCCAAATCTCTGGTTTAAGTCCGTTACCACAGACTTTGTAGACATTATGATTACGATCATTAGGATTGGGAGGCTGATTTAAAAGATACCTGCATAATTCCCCAATATAGTTAAAACAGGTAACATTGTACTTTCTAACGTCTTTCCAGAAATTTCGGATGCTAAACTTACGAGCTAAAGCTACTGCTGAACCACCACAAATAGCGGAACTCCAACCAATATGCATCGCGTTGCTGTGAAATAACGGAAGAGTGATATACATAACATCGTCAGGATGCATATCCATCGCCATCCGCCCCCAACCATTAATGGCCCCCGCCATGTGAATATTCCGCATAGGGCTTGCTTTTGGAAACCCAGTTGTTCCTGAAGTAAATATATAGGCATACGGATCTTTTCCTATAACTTCATCTATTGTAGAAGGTGTAGTCGTACTTTCGTTTTTGACTTCCTTTTTTAGGTCGATGAAACCTTCAGGTAACCCCAATTCACCTTTATCTTCCAAAAAATAAAGCTTATCATCATTAGAGAGCTCCAGTTTAGAAATCACATTTTTAAATGCAGGATATAATTCTTCGCCGACTATGTATGCTTTTACTTTGTTTACTTTTAAACTATGTACTAATGACGCTGATCTCTGTCTTGTGTTAATTAATGACGCACTTGAACCTATTTTTGTCATAGCACCGACGATAAACATTAATTCAGGCCGGTTTTCTAAAAAAACATTGATTGTATCTCCCCTTTTAATACCAATTTTTATAAAGTAATTAGCGTAACGATTCATCATTTCGTTAAGTTCTCGGTGGGTGTATTTGATGTCCTCATACAAAACGGCAGGTCGATTAGGGTAAGTTTCGGCATTATATTCAAAATAAGTGCCTACCGACAATTTTTCGTTTGGAATCATAGTTTTAGCGATATTAGCTGCAGTAAAAAGAGAATTTAAACGCCAATCAATAGAAAGTATTCCAAATATGAAATTTTTATAGCGGAGCTTGTAACCAGTTATTGATTTGGATTGAATCTCAAGATCTGGACTTATTGGTCCTAAAAATCCTTCAAAAGTAACAATAAGTAGGTGAAGAAATCGTTTTAAAGAAGGAGTATTCTCTAAGCGAGATAGTAGTTCATCTTCGCCTTTGGGTGTTATCTTGTACCACATTTCACCGTCAAATTTATATTCTTCTACGAAATCGTTAATTTTTAAAGCTTCTATCCATTTGTCGAAAACTTTCTCATCTAACCGATCGACAATAGAATTCTTATGGTCATTGAGAAATTCCTGCAATTTATGCGGGCCATAGACTGCTAAAACGAATAGAATAATGTTGTCGTATTTATCTTCCTTTTTATCTCTCAAAATTCTTTTAGGAATTTTAGCTGGAATTGTGTTAATCATCATGACATCTCTTTTTATTTTGGTTTTTCACTTTCTTTTTATAATTAATTGATTATTTTTTACAACTTTCTCTTTGGTTTAGGGGGGAGATAATGGATCGAAGGATCCGTTCCCATTTCAGGTTTTAATTGAAAATTGATCCTATTTAAAAGAAGTTGGGAAACCTCACTGGTTGGATCGTTCAAATCACCAAAATGTAAGGCTTGCCCCTCGCAACAAATAACGCAAAAAGG
>Ga0209979_1001132_pt1 | contig 30826 bp, 22 predicted proteins | sample AnhtaG_FD_183114 | JGI IMG/M metagenome (GOLD analysis project Ga0209979, IMG submission 183114) | Deep subsurface microbial communities from Anholt, Denmark to uncover new lineages of life (NeLLi) - Anholt_01485 metaG (SPAdes) (version 2) | ecosystem: Environmental > Aquatic > Marine > Oceanic... | reverse complement strand
GGCTAAACTGGGGGCACATACGGAAAAGATTGTCCTCAGCCAATATGAGGTTAACCCATGTCTCGGGCATGATGAGTGTGCTTCCTTTGATTGTTGCCTGCAGAAGGACGACGCGGGCTGGATTTTGGACAGGTTCCGTAAGGTGGACGGGGTTATCCTAGCAACGCCGGTTTACTACTATAATGTTTCAGCTCAGATGAAAACCTTCATCGACCGTAACTACTTCCTCTACAAACACGACCAGAAATACAAGGCAAGAGTTGTGGGTATCATCATAGTGGCTAGGGCGGAGGGGATTGAAGATACCTTACATACCTTAAAGCAATTCACTGATGAGTTCGGTGTCGAAGAGAACAGGATATTCATCACTTGCGGCTATGCCAGCAAAAGTGGGGATGCCAAGAATAACCTTCCCTTAGTAGAAGAGGCAAGGATGCTTGGCAAGCAAATGGTAGAAAGTTTGAAAGCGGGAATCTGATGCAGGTTATGCCCACCTCACATTTCATATATTTAACAGCTTGGTATTGCTAGCCCGGCAGTCGTTGGTTGGAATCCAACCCACGCTACCAAGAAAGTTAATGTCAAGAGTGCCAAGTTAATTGAACACTACGCTAAATCGTGCAATGAGATGAGGATTCAAGCTCCCGTGCAGTAAGTAACGCTCTTGGTAATTGTTGAGCCTAGACACGTGTGCTGTTTACTTTTAATCAGGGTGTCACAGGTTCGAGACCTGTACGGCCCACTTGACCCCATCTGAGTTTGCCAGACGATATTACGAGAAGAATCAGGTAAGAGAGACTAAGCAACCAGTGGAGAAAGCGGGGAGTCTCTCATTGTAGGTGGTACTAAAAATGGAGGCACCCCAGATGCAACAATTGACAGTAAAGCTATTGATTTCTCTTAAGGGGAGTTGAATTATGGCTAGCTCTTCGAACTCATAGCCCGAAGGTCGTTGGTTCGAATCCAACCCCCGCTACCAATCCTTGAAGTTGAAAAAGCCCTTAAGATTAGTAAAGTCTTAGGGGCTTTTCCTATTTAACTAATCTTGTTAACCTGGCCTACTATCAGCGTCTCAAGTGTCTTAAAGTAAAAACTAAGTCAGAAACACCAAGCAAGAACAAATAGACCCCAGGGTAGAAAGACCATACATTCCCCCAAAAGAAAGCCCAGCGAATAAAGCCCATAGAAGACCACTCAAGAGACTTCGGGTCTATATCTCCCACTAGATCAAGGGTGAAGAATAGAGCTGTGAACACGATTAGTAATACTGTGGCTACTATTAGTTTCTGTGCAACTGAAATAAGCTCAAGACGTACTACTCTGCGAATTCTTTTACTTCCAGCCGCGGTAAGCATAAGACCACCTAGTATGGGTGCAATAGCTATAAGGCTGAAGTCCATTACTGGTGTTACTGACCTCTTCACACCAGAAAGTAGTACGTAGAAGACAAAGGGCATGGCAAACAATGCAGGTAAGAGAAACTGATACCATCGCCGTTGTATTGGTGGCCTCTCACCTATCGTATCCATTATCCATCTTCTGAACCTACGGACTTTCCAAAACAGCACAAGCACTATGCCTAACTGAACCAAGAAATTCAGGGATGACCAGTTTACCAGGCTTGTTGTGAGCGTGTGCCACTCAGATCTTATCGTGAGTGCAAGGAGTAGGACAAACACTAATAGTAATATGTATACTAACCGTCGATTCTTGCGCATTCTATCTTGGCCTCTATCTGTGATTACTCTATCTATGAACCCTAAAGTTGTCAAGACTTACATCACCGCTTCTCACACTGGGCAAGACAACAAAGCTAACTAATCTTCCCTTCCCTTTCGAATCCAACCCCCGCTACCAAGGAATAGAAGAAGGGAGTGCTATGCTTCCCTTTCTTTATGGTTAGTACCATGGAACAAACATCGGGATGAATGTCAAACCATAATAAATCTCTTAAATTTAATACCTAATAAGAAAGTCCACATTATACCCAAACCAGTGAATAAGCCAGAGATAGTGATTACAGATACATAGAGCGGATTTATATAGACGAAGAGGGGAATATGTTTTCGGTATGATCGACTGCTGGCAAATAAAGCCCTCTCATCCTCAGATTATCTTCAATCTGGTCAATTTCTTGACGAGATAGATTCAACAAATCATATATTAGTCGGTCTATTTTGTAAGCAACTTTGTCAACATAACTGCCCATATACCCCAGAAGCAACCAGATAAGAAAGAATAGAACCTTACCCTACTCCCGAACTCACAACTCCGCTGCACAATATAGCTCGAGATAAACAGATTGAATATAAACTTATGTTAAAGTTACCTAGGATAGGATTATAGCTACTATATTACTGCTGCTCACCCCCACCTCCCCACGCCTCCCCCGAACGCCCCTTCGCCACACGTACAAACCTACAACCACGCGGCATTATGAGAGTGGGAGGTGTGCACATGGAAGAGTAGACAAACGCAGAACAGCTCAGGCCAATAATCCAGGTGGTTGAGCCAGCTCCCGCCTATCTGTTTTTGGGAATTTGGGGAAAGAGTCAGGGTGTCAAGACACTAGGTCAACTGACACCCTGATTTTATATCTGTATACCAAAATATCAATAGCCGGTACTTTCGATTTAGTGCTTTTTATTTCTCCTCTGAATCAGCAGCTATATGGTATAATAAATATTAGAGACGAACAGAATGATATAATTGGTTAATTTGAAGTTATTCGATGCTAATATTGAAAAAGGCAATATAGCACAATTATTATATTGGACATGAAGATTCTTTCTATTGACGGTGGGGGTGTAAAAGGGCTGTATAGTGCAGCATTTCTTGCGGGGCTTGAAGGTCGATTTCGCAAGAGTATCGCTGATTGTTTTGATTTAGTTGCAGGAACGTCAACGGGTGGTATTCTGGCTCTTGCTATTGCTGCTAGGATGCCAGCACAGGCAATCGTCGATTTCTACAGACAATGGGGACCAAAGATATTCCATCCCAAGTTGAAGGCTACGTATGTCCTCCGGAGTCTGCTTTTCTCGAAATACCCGGATAAAGAACTGAAGAATGCATTGCAGACGGTATTTGGCGACAGAAAGATAATCGATATCTATAACCAAGAGAAGAGCATCTCTTGCTGTATTCCCTCGATTGATGCAATTCAAGGAACTCCAACTGTATTCAAGACCCCGCACGATAATAAGCTGTCCAGAGACAACGACTATTACCTATGGGAAGTTGCGCTTGCCACCTCAGCCGCACCTGTTTATTTCCCAGTAGCCAGGATTAGAGTACCTAACTCCTCTTCATGGAAACTGTATGTTGATGGAGGGCTATGGGCAAACAATCCGAGTCACGTAGCTCTTGTCGAGGCCCTGACTTATAAAAAACAATCTCTCAAAGACATCTATTTGCTTTCCCTGGGTAATATTGTAGGTACCACATCATTCGGCTCAGATACCTATTTGAGCAAAGGTATCGCTTTATGGAGGACTGATGTTATCGGTATGACCTTGGATATGCAGTCTACTGCAGTCCATAACCAAATCCGACTTCTTTTTGATTCTCAAGACTTATCAGATCATTATACTCGAATAGAACACTCTCCAAATGAAAAACAATCGTCTCTTAAAAAGCTCGATTGTGCGAAACCAGCTAATATCAATGATCTGGAAGTACTTGGACGGGCAAGGGCTGACAGCGAATCTGTACATGACAATATAATGAATTTTTTCACCTAGGAGGTTAAATCATGGCTGACTGCAGTACTAATTTCAAATTTGGTGATCTCTCATATCTTTCAAGGATTTCACTAGCTCAAGCGAAAATTCAACAGCTCGTACGATCACGAGATGCATTAAGGGAGAGAATAAGAGATTATTTACGAGATAAAGGAATTAGCAACACTCGGTTCTATTGCCAAGGGTCATATGCACATCAAACCTTGATTACACCTTTGAATGAAGACTATGACATCGATGATGGCATCTACATCGACCTAAGCGGATTTAAGACAGAACCTTTGACCGAGACCATCCATAATTGGGTGGTTAATGCTGTCGAAGGCCATACTCAAACACCTGCCAAAGATAAAGAAACATGTGTTCGCGCGATGTTTTTAGACGGCTACCACATCGATCTGCCCACATACAAAGTTGAAAGGAATGGTTTGGGTGGTACCGAAAAGTATTATCTTGCCAAAAAGTCTGCAGGTTGGGAGGAAAGCGATCCTAGGGCAATGACTGAATGGTTCCAGAGCATAGTAAAGCAACATTCGGACCAAGTGCGCCGCATGGTTAAGTACGCAAAAGCTTGGGCAGACTACCAAAAATCTAAGACGTCGACTAAGCTACCAAACGGATTGACCATGACGATACTTACGTGCGAGGAATGTCGTTCTGACACGCGCGATGATATTACCTTCCTTGAGACGATGCGTTCCATCTATTTGCGCCTCGAGAGCAATGACGAGATATGGAAGCCGTACGAGCCGACTGAGAACATGACAGACTACTTATCGCCTACTCAATTCCAGTATTTCATGACTCAACTCAACTTCCTCGTTTCCAACGGAGACCAAGCTGTTAACGAGATAAGTCGTAAAAGAGCTGCTCAGTCCTGGCGGCAGGTACTTGGAGATCGGTTCCCCGTGTTTGACGACTTGGATGAAGATTCTTCGCAACAAGCGAAGCGATTCGTGGCACCAGCAATCGTAGGAACAACATTAAAGAGTGCATGACTTGGGATACCTAGATGAAGTAACAAACAGAACTCTCAAGCAAGTTGCCGTATTCTTTGCTGAGTGCAATTTCAAGGAACTACATCAATCGGAGTTCCCTGTTGGTGATTTCATTGCTGCTTGGCAAGGAAACATAATGTGCAATGGTGTAGATGTCTCAATCATAGTCGCTCTCACCGAAGGGTTTCCCGATGAACTGCCGAAGATATTCCTGACTAAGGATTTCGAATATCTTCCCATTCCACATGTTGACAATAGGCTCTTTGTGTGTACTTACGTAAGTGAGTCGACAGATTTCTTTTCCGAAAACGTCGATGGCGTAATTCGTGATTCCATCGAAAAAGCCCGGGAGATCATTTCCGATGGAATACACAGAGTCAATCAGAGTGACTACGAAGCTGAATTCCTAGCATATTGGGGGTTAGACTGTAAATCCTTGTATTCCATACTCGAACCTGTTGATCAGATCCGCAAGGTCAAGATGGCCATAGTACATCCAGCGAAGCACAACATTGCATATCTTGTCGCCGACGATGAAAATGCTATCCGAGGATTTGCTGCAAACGTGAATCCCGACTTCTCAATCCAGAAGTTCGATTCTGCTCTATATCTTCCCCTTCCCCATCCTTTTCCCCCTCCTTTCCCTGAAACCTGCAAGGAGATGTTCTCTGTATTAGATAGCTACGATAAAAAATATTCAAATGCCGTTGTGGATTTCCTTAATAACAATGATTATCGAGGAACCGTGGTTTTCTCTACAATCATCAATGATAACTATGCATTAGCTGGTTGGCGGCATCAGGCTATGAACCGGAAGGAAGTACTAAGAGGATTCCGACCTGGAAAAGTCGATCCACGCGTACTAAAAAATCTCATCACCAACCAGTCAATCGAGCGACTTCAAGTTGAACGCCTCGACTTAGATCGGGTGCAGGGCCGAGTTGGAAATAGTAGCTCCGCATTACATGGAAAGACTATCTGCATAATCGGGTGCGGCTCGATTGGCAGTTGGATAGCTTTTAATTTGGTGCAGGCCGGAATTGACCGTCTCATGCTCATTGACAAGGATAGCCTCCACGCGACAAACGTTGGAAGGCATCTGTGCGGTGTGACTGAAATAAAAAAGAGCAAAGTCGAAGCTGTCAGTGAAAGAATACGTCAGCATCTACCATATGTCCGCATCCAGTGCATTGAACAAACCTTTTACAAGGCTTTTACAGAGAACCAAAAGGCAATACAGAATTGCGACCTGATCATTTCGGCCACAGCTAATCCTGCTCTTGAGCGCAGACTAAATAAAATGCAGCTCAATGTTTCGGATTTCCCTCCGGTGCTCTACTCATGGATAGAGCCCTACGGAATAGCAAGCCACGCCGTACTGGTGTCTACAACCGAGACCAGTTGCTTTGAATGCTGCTTGGACCCGAAGGATTTGAGTTTTAAATTTCAAGTTCTCAGATGCGAACGAGGAGCCTTCACAAGACAGGAGGCTGGTTGTCAATCCTCGTTCACGCCCTACTCAGGGCTTGACGCCAACCAAGCTGCGTCTATTGCTACTCGATTAGCACTGAAGAGCCTATCAGGCGACATAACAAACAATATACGCTATGTTTTCTTTGGAGACTTGCAGAAGGCTCGTAAAATGGAACTGGACATATCTGAGGAATACGCTGATGCTTCGGATTTCACGATGAAAGCATCAATTATCCAAAAAGCTCCCGATTGTAAAGTCTGTTCAAATATTAATAATCATGATTAGATACGTTCTTCCTACTGATACCGAACTGCGAATAACGGATTCTGTAGCAGTAGACCTATTCCACTATCGGCAGAGTGCTTCCAATGTCTTAGAATCTGGCGGAACACTATTAGGAAGCTGCTACCCCGACTATTTATTGATCGATAGCATTTCAATCCCTGGGTTCGGAGATAAGCAAGGTCGATCTTTTTTCCACAGAAGCAAAACCAGAGCACAGACATTAATCAACCACGCTTTCTATAAGAGCGACGGGAGGAGGATATATATCGGGGAGTGGCATACGCATGAAGAGGTGACTCCAACTCCTTCTTATACCGACAGAATGGAACTTCGACTAGCCTTTAAAAGATCGAAACTCCATTTTGACTTTCTTATTGCTATAATCGTTGGTAACAGTGACCGAATTGAGGACTCGTGGGTGGGATACCAAGACAGCAACGATCTAGTTGAGTGTCACCGCTTGCCCAATGTATTCGAACACATTACATTGGTAAATGACTGAGACGGAAAGCACCATTTGCCAAATCTGATTCAAAACTCAATACACTAGCAGAAAATACTAGTTCGATAATCGTACCTAGGGTTTCATTTGTTACATAACTTTGAGTAACCAAGCTAGATTCCGCTAACACCCTGACTTAGGTTCAGGGTGTTACAAGAATCAACAAGGCAAACTGGCTTAAGCTCCTTTCGGACACCCAGTCAAGGACATAATTCGCTAGTCGTGCACTGCTAATGTTACCTGCCTGAGAGTTGTGGAGCGTGGCTTAACAAATTGAGTTTTAGTTTAGCATAGCGGCTTCCCCTGTCAAACATGGTCCAGCTATGTTAAGGGAGTGTTGACAACATACTGACTTGACCCTACCATTAACTCAGATATGAAAAGACGTGTATTCTTCACCATAGCAATTTGCTCTTTGCTGATTCTGGCTAGTTGTAACTTACCAGCTAGTCCTACCCCGGTAGAACCATCGTCTCAAACGGCACTTCCAACGCCTAGCCCGGCCCCGTCGGAACCACCATCCCCTCCACAACCGCCGCCTGTTGAGCTTCCAGAGTTAATTGAAGAGGGGCAGCAGTCTACAGAACTGATTACCCGGAATTATGCGTGGGCATATGGTGGGGGGCAATGGACTTGGGAACTGCAAATACCAAAGTCACTCTATGATTACTATCAGGGGATACCGAGACCCCCTACGTCAAACTACTCCGTCTACGTTACCCATCCTTTAGATGATACGTTCATCGAGCTCCTAGCATCGAAGTTTGAAAAGGTGGCTCAAGAAGAAGGCTTGAGTGACCTCCAGAAAGTAGAATTTGCGACTTCTTTTGTGCAAAGTCTGCCCTACACTTCTGACTCTGTCACTACGCCCTACGACGAGTATCCAAGATACCCTGTTGAGACCCTGGTAGATAGCGGTGGTGATTGTGAGGATACCTCAATCCTTATGGCGGCATTGCTTAATCAATTAGGCTATGGTGTAGTCCTAATAATCTTTCCTGGAGTGCATTGTGCAGTAGGTGTGCTGGGTGGCGAGGGCATATACGGGAGTTATTTCAATCACAATGGAGGCAAGTATTTCTATTTGGAGACGACTGACACGGGCTGGGGAATTGGCATGATTCCAGAGGAATACGAGGACACCAAAGCTAACATTTTCGACATGGTGCCGACACCCATTCTAACTCATACCTGGAGTGCAACAGGAAAGGGTAATGTAGTTGAACTAGAGGTTACAGTTCAGAATCTAGGGTCTGCTGCGGCATACGATGTATATGTCTTGGCAGGCTTTGATGCTGGCGGGAGTAAAAGTTGGAATGCAGAGGAGAGCGGCTTATTTCAGGTGTCTGTAAGTCGCCAGGTTACAGTTAAGCTCAATCTTCGGGTACCACTTGGTGAGCATACTCGTTTAGTAATACAGATAGTAGATGACGGGTACGCCGTAGATCAAAGCTTCTCAGAATGGTTTGATACCTAGCATGCCTTTACGTTGTCTAGTAAGGCCCACCACTTAGGTAAAAAGATAACAAAAGTCAGTTTTGTGCAACCATAAGCTGGCGCATCACTCAGGGCGCTATGGAGTGCAAGAGGTAACAATTTGAGCAAATGTGTAATGCTTGGGCAAATGGATGGTCTTTACCGGACGACATGTCTCTCTCGACACCACCAGCCACCCCGCAACGCTAAGTGCCAGTCACCACTTGAGCTGCACAGCAACGTTCAGGTAATGTTTGGCAGGGAGATGCTCGTTGGCCTACGCTTTTGGTTCGTACACTTCAAACAACCGGCGGGTCGGCGGCCCCTTGACTATCCCACTCAGTGCTTGTTCCAGTTTGGGACCTAGTGCTGTACCGGCGGCCTCCGCGTCTTCTTTCGACTCCCATAGGGTCAGGGCTCCATACTCACCGACTGTGTCGTCACCTATGAACGTTGCGCTTTTAAAGCCCTTCAAGGTCTTGTGGGCCGAAGCAAACTGATCAGCCAATTTATCCGCTGTCGAGCGCATTCCCGGCCCTAGGGTGAACATGACCAACTGTGCATACATTGTCTACTCCTCCTTTTCTTGAAATTCTGCAATTCGGTCTGGATCGTGGCAGTCGCCAAACCTCCGTGTAGATGAACTCAGGATTTAACCAATCGTAGCGCATAATAACATGGCTGTCAATGCTACCATACCTCCCATGTATCTGATAAGGAATCCTGAACCTGAGCCTCCCCTAATGTGAACAATCAACAAAACGCCCTATTGTTGTACTTGACCAGTTGTTTCGTTCTGGCTAGCTTGGATAGCTTGAAGTTCTATAAGGCACCGTTGTCGTAGCGTACGAAAGTTTGAAGATAGCCTTAGACACAGCCTTAATGGCATGTATTGACAGGCGGTGCTATTAGGGAGTATAACAGAGATAGCTGATAGACAATCCAAAGAGTTGCTAAGCTATTCTTTGTCTAGTGTAACTCGGAGACAGTTGGCTGACAACGCAAAGCAATTCTTACTATAGGGATATCGTGGTAGAGAAGAGGCGGTTACTCGATGAGAACAAACAAGTTCCTGCGTGTGCTAGCTATAGCTACTATCGTTTGCCTGCTTGTGATAGCTATATCCACAGCAGCAACACTGGCTTCGGAGTCACTTCGTGTCAGTCCCATCAAAGGTGCAATCGGCGACGAGATTAATGTTCGTGGCTCTGGCTATGACCCTGGTGATAGCGTTTATATATACTTTTCCAGTCGGAAAGCTAGTGAGGGTTATAAGATTGATGAGCTTGGCATCTGGGAAGGGGTGAGAAGAACCACCGCGGGTGAATCGGGTACTACCGATGAGGGTGATATAGAAACCTCTTTCAAAGTACCTAGTGAACTGAATGATGGAGATGAGGCCGAAGCGGTGGGTGCTGGGGGGTACTTTATCTATACCACCGAAACCAAGGAGGGAAAGATACGGGCTATAGATGAATTCACTGTGACTGGCATTACCTTGGTATACCCGGCACAGAGTATAGTAGACACCAAGGTTGTGGTTAGAGGAGTGGGTTTTAGCGGTAACGACCCTATTGTAGTCTTTTATGATGGTGATGAGATTGAAATAGCAAGCGGGGATAATAAAACTGATAAAAAGGGCAGCTTTGCACTCACCATCCTAATCCCACCTAGCCCAGCAGGTGCACACGTTATAACTATTGAAATTGATAAGGATGAGGACGAGGCTTATTTCGTCGTCGAGCCGGGAATACAAATTAGCGCTACTTCAGGAATGGTCGGTGAAAGAATAACGGTTACCGGCACCGGGTTTAGCGAAAATGGTGAAGTGTCTATCGCTTTTGGTGGGAAAGAGGTGCAAATAGCTGCGACTAACGAAAACGGCAGCTTCGCTATCAACTTTGATGTACCCAGTGTGGGACCGGGCACTTATGACGTTGAGGCCAAAGATGACGATGGCAACTCAGCCAAGGAAGAATTCACCTTGACTACTGGCCTCAATATCAGCTCCGTCACTAGCGAGGCTTCACCTGGCCATGTCGGCATGGAAGTGAGTATCACCGGCACCGGGTTCATGCCTAATCACGAGATAACCATCATCTATGCTACCTCGCCAGTTGTTGTTGCTATTACTAAAACCAAAGCTGACGGCTCTTTTTCAGCTACCTTCAAGATTCCTAAGAGCGAGGCCGGGGAACACATTATAACCGCTAGTGATGGCACTCGCACACTGGGAGTCACCTTTTTCGTAGAGTCAGAAGCGCCAGCAATACCGCAACTACTATTACCGGCAATGGATACAAAACCAGAACGGCCAGTCACGTTTGATTGGAAGGATGTTACCGACCCCAGTGGCGTAACCTATACCCTACAGGTTACCAGAGATGAAGGCTTGGATGACATGGTAATCGAAAAGCAGGGGCTAGATGAATCACAATACACCATGTCTCAAATTGAGGACGAAATGCTGGGGTCAACTAAAAAGGCAGCTAACCATTGGTGGCGTGTTAAGGCAGTGGACGGTGCTGGAAACGAGAGCAGGTGGTCAAGTGTCAGGTCATTCAATATTGGTTTTTTATCCGTCATGGCGGACTGGTTGAAATATCTCCTAATAGGGCTGGGTGGCTTAGTGGTACTTGTCATTGTCTTCTTCGTGGGTAGAAGGATTGGTCACGTGCATTAAATACCAATTCTTACAACCTTACTTCACTTGGTACCACCGTCTCGAAAGTCTAAGAGCTATTCAAACTCATGACACCCTGACTTAGGTTCAGGGTGTCACCAAAATCAACAAGCTAAACTGGCTTAAGCTCCTTTCGGATACCCAGTCAAGGACATAATTCTAGTCGTGCACTGCTAGTGTTACCTGCCTGGAAGTTGTGAAGCCTTGGCTTAACAAAATGAGTTTTTGTTACTCAGCTAACTGCTTCACAGTCTCCGGTAAAGATTACGCCCGCTCGTTGTCATTGCAGACTTAACGCTTTACGGGCACTTCTTGGAAACACAAGGGTATCACCCAAAGAAAGCGGCCAATATTGACCATGGTGCAATGTAGCTGTCTGCATTGCCACCTATTCACTACCAAAGCTGGTAAGAGTTGCCATTGACGACGAAAACTCTTACGTTTAGCTTCTTTAGGGGGTATTCTATCTGACGCACTAGCCTCGTATAGGCCTCCGAAATTCCCAGTGCATAGTCTTCATCAGAGACTGCACGCATGTGGCGCAGCAACTGAAATATGCCAGTTCCCAGGTCAACCTCAAGTGCTGCGCTATCGCCCTTCATTTCCATGATCAATTTGCGACCTTGATGCTCGGCAATAATGTCGGCGCCACGCTCTCGCCCTTTCCTTGCAGAAAGTATTTTGTAGCCTTTACTTTCCAGTAGCTTCTTCATGGGTTCAAACATCTCATGTTCCCTCATAGTTTGGTCCCCCTGAGTCAGTTTTGCAGAATGGCCCGCTTATTCTAGCATAACTTCAACAGGTAAGAGTAAATTTGAGCTGTCAATTACAGGAGCCACTTCCCAGAACAGCGCAACCACGCTGACCAAGTGAACAAAACCGAGTTTTGTTAAGCCGGGTGACAATGTCCAGAATGTCACATTCTGCCTTAATGTTACATGCAATAAGATATCATGATACCATGCTGAGAAGTATTATATATCTGAAGTCAAAAAGGTTTAGGGCTACCGCTAACTGGGAGCGTCCACTCCATGTCTTCTATAGGCATGCATATTGTCAGCGCTATCACAAACTGCTGAGACTATCCCACTAACCGGAAGTTGTCGTGCCGGCATAGGACAACAGCCTCATAGCTGAATAGGGCAACTGACTAGCTTCAGTCTTAACTTCTGTAGGACAACAGCCGGGGAAATTGCGAGAACTAATTAACACTCCCTGTGTTTCCCCTTCTGTTCTCTCGGTTGAATTTTCAGTGTGTTTCCTTCTGTCTGAAAGAACAGACTGAAGCATCAGCCGAGTGGCCCGCCCGAGAGCCCGGGTGGATTCTCTATGTGTTTTCTGCCTTTGTCGTCGGCTTTCACTCGTCTGTTTCCCGTTTAAGCCTCGCTATGTCCTGAAAAGTTACGGGTTAACCCGTAACTTTTTTCCTCAGGCCTCAACTAGTTAATACCTTCTGTCACCATTTTAAATGGTAAATGACCGGTCTAGAGGGGCTAAAGCATCCGACGGAGACCATTTATTCACGGTTTAACCTGTGAAAATTTGGCCTAGTGGGGCTAAGGCATTTTACGAAACCCATAGAGATTCTGAGGCTCGGACTGAGCCTTGCAGGCGTAACGTGGCAGAATACTGCGTGGTGCCTGCAGAAGCTGCCTGCTTTAGCTGACAGAGTGGTCACAGCCTTTCGCGAAAAGCTCTGGACACGTGAGCAGTTTCTTTCGTGCCACCCCTACTTTACCTACAAGAGCGCTGTCTAGCGGAGTCAGAGGGGGAAGGACAGTGGGAAATAACTGATGAGGGAAGAGAGTGGCTAGAGAGCGGCGGCGGGAAAGAAACCCGAAAGTAAAGAAATCGCCGAAACTGTTCCATCACAATCCGACCTTTTCAGATCCCTTGGGGAGAAGTTTCGAGGGGCACCCCAGGGGCAATTTCACCAACTACTGCAACTTCTGCTTCAACCTGGGGGAGCAGTATCTCAGGCAATACATGTTGAAGAAGCGAGGCTACAAGTAAGGTATAGCCCCGCTTAGCCCCCGTCTATAGCAATTAAATGCTATATGGAGCTTATAGAAGCAAAAGAGGCATAAGCCCCGCTAGGCCACGGTATATGCGCAATTAAATGCGTACAAAAGTTATAAAAGCGAATAAGCTCCAATGTGCGTGGCATTTTCAGGCACTAGCCCCGCTAGGCCGCATATGGTCTCTATTAAGTGAGACCAAAGACAGAAAAGTTTGAGATTTTGGAGTTTTCACTCAATTAAATGAGAGAAATGAGGCGTTAACCCCGCTAAGCCCACAAATTAACGGGTTAAGGCGTTAGAATGAAAAGGAAAGAGGCAGTCATTCGATATCTAGCCCTCGTCGGCAGAGCTAATCTATACCAAATAACAGCACTCGGGCTTGGTGCATAACATGAAATGGTCTGACGGCAGCAATGTCTGGGTTTTAACCCCAGAGAGCTACCGGAGACATGATTATTACCAGCTCCGAGAAAGAAAGCAAGAAGTATAAGCAGCGACAGAAACGGAGTAAATGGCCTAAGGTCTCAAAGCTGATTTGGCCAATACCCCGAAGCTGACCACCTCTGCTATGGCCATATGCCTGCCCCTAAGCGAGGGTGCCATTAAGTGGCAAGAGCAGACAATTCGCCAGCTTAAGCCTCGAATTCACCTCAACAATAAGAGGAAGCACGATTTGACGATTTAGAAGCCTTCTAACCCGCATTTCAATGAGTCATGTGGTGTGGAATGAGATTATGTAGCATGGAGAAGATTGTGCCCTGGTGGGAGTAATGGCCTATACCCGCTCAACTATCTCAAAGCTGATTTGGCCTATACCCCGAAGCTGACCACCTCTGCTATGGCCATATGCCTGCCCCTAAGCGAGGGTGCTCTATGTCTCGGGAAAGGGCTACCTAACTGTGGAAGCCATCTTGGCAAAATATAGAAAGGCAAACAGAACAAGTTAGCAAAATCGGACTGAGCACGGAGAAGCGAGGAGTAGAGGGGAGGTAACGGCTTAGCCAGCTCCTGCTAGCCATTTGGGACAAGTACTTCATATCGAAGTAGGACAAGTCGCTAACTTGAGCCTCAAATTCAGTGGGATAATAAGAGGGTGGTGGGAACACAAAACGATGGAATGTGTAACCTTAAACTAAACAATAAGATTTCCTAATTACTTGTCAAGTCAAATCTTATTGACTGTTGACCCTCCGTTAATTAAACTAGTTTTCGGGGATGGTTACTTTAACAGGCTGAGGAGCAACAACTGCCTCGTTTGTCCTGAGAAGCGCCGTCCCTTGTGATTTGAGATAACCGCGTTTTACCGGGTTGCGGCGTCTTCTCTCACGCCTTATGTTTTCAGGCACTTGATAATTATGAAGGATTAGCTTCTTGGCCTCTGCCGGGCTGATGGCTTTGCCCTCATTATCCCGCAGCTCGTATGGTCTACCATCCTGCAGCACTTTGAGCACTCGGGCCGCCAGGTGACTCATTACTGCCCCCATGGCTTGTTTATGGTTTTTGCCGTGATGCACCATCTCGCGATAATAAAGTGAGGCAAGTTGGGGATCGAAGCGGCGACCTATATCTCCCGCCTGAAAGAGAGCCCATTTCATGATGGCTGGCCCTGCCTTGGTCATCCTTAGCCCTTTGGCCTCTACCTCTGACGATTGCCTGGTTCTCGGAACAACTCCGGTCCAATTGACAAAAGCTGACTGGTTATGGAAACGTGCTGGATCCCCCACCGTTGCCAAAAACGTCGGAGCGGTGACCCGTCCAACACCGGGTATGCTGCGTAGATTATCGGAAGGATGGAGTTCCCGGTACAATTCCTCCATACGTTTAGCTATAGCCTCGGATTCAGCCTCTTCCAACTCCATCAACCTTAGTTCTCGTTCTATTTCCTCCTGAAAGACACTGAAGAATTCATTGTCGACCGCCTCTGCTCGGCTGGATAGCTGGTAGAGATCGGCTGCACTCTTACAGACAAGAAAGACTCGGTGGCTCTCCGCTTTATCGGTCTTGTTACGATGCCTAGTCTTAGTCAGGAATGAGTGAAGAGCTTTCTCTCCGTCACATGTCACAGACAGGGGGTTAAGCTGGCAACGAAGAAAAGCCCTTGCTTGGGCGGACCATGGATTGGAGAATGCTTTCCTTACCCCGGGAACATAGCTTTCAACTATTGCGCCAATTCGTGTCTTGCGGGCGGCTATATCGCTCTCCAGACGCTTTCGCTGGCGTGCAAGGCGCTGAAGGGCATGAATTTTAGCCGGAGGAAGATATACCTCGTTTAGCTGTTCCGGATCGATAAAGACCATCTTGGCAAGAGTAAGCGCATCCAGCCGATCGCTCTTAGATGATCCCCGAAGATATCGTCGTAAAGCGGCTACCTTTTGTCCCTTTGCCCTGACTAATCGACAATCGGGATGCCGTGCCCGGATGCAGATAGCCATGATAAACCATGTCAATCCTGCCGGCTCGAAAACAATGACAGGATTCGAACCATCGTGGAAGATGTGCTCTTCAAACGTGTCTAATCCCTCCGGCGTAGTCTGGAAGCTGAAGCTGTCACACAACTGTGCCCTCTCGTCCAAGCAGCGAACTACGTGTTTCCCCTGGTGGAAATCGATGCCCACACTTTTGATCATCCGTTCCTCCTGGTCAGATAGTCGGGCTCGGTAAACATCGCCGGAACCCTCTGCCCATCCTTGTCACTTGATGCGGGGCTAGTCCTCAATGACACCCCAATTTCCTTAATCGGGCCACCTGAGGGCCGGCAGGCAATCTTTTTGGCGGGGCAGTAATAGACTCCCCAATGAATTGTGCACCTCACCGGAACCCGTAGGCTTATCTTACCCATTTGTAAACTCAAATGCCATCTGCTAGCTTCAATAAAATATACAAGATGTTTTGTTTTTTCTGAAGAATAAGAAAGTAACGGGTTTTTTGTATCGCTACCATTATGTCTATCGAAAATTACTATTCATAGTTCCATTATCAAGCTAATACTATATGTTGATTGAATTGCTGAGAAGGAATAATATATTAGTAGAGATGTTATGAGCAATTCGGATAGGCAACTTAGCAATCCTTTTTCGTCCGGTGGAGGTGGCGTGAATTTTGAAACTCGCGTCCAAGCATCGTTTGTAGTGCTCATGGTTACTGGCGGTTTTGCCGCCTGCTTTCCTGGTTGTCCGATTAAAAAGATCAAACTTCAAGGGAAATATGCAGGATATGACACAGACGACTTAATTGTATTCGTCGAGAGGCCAAGTGATGGACAAGAGAGGAAGCTTCTTGGCCAAATAAAGCATTATATCAAAATAACTGAGGGCGATAATGTCTTTGGCGAGGTAATTCAGGCAGCTTGGAGTGATTTTAATAATTCTAAGCTATTCATAAGAGGAAGAGATTCCATCGCGCTCATTACTGGTCCTTTAAGCACTACAGATACTAGCGATGTTCGGACAATTCTTGATTGGGCTCGGTCCTGTGAAAATTCGGAGGAGTTCTTTACAAACGTCGAAATGAGAAATTTCAGTAGTCAGGCGAAACGGAACAAATTAAAGGCATTTCGATCGCATCTTAAAAGTGCCAATAACGGCAATGATGTTTCCAGTGAAGATTTCTTTCAATTTCTCAAGCATTTTCATCTTCTTGGTTACGACCTCGATTTACAGACCGGCGTTACGCTATCTTTGCTTCAATCACTAATCGGTGAGTATTCGCAAAACAACGCACAAAGTTTGTGGTCTCGGTTGCTTGATGAAGTACAGTCTGCAAATCAGAGTGCTGGCACATTAACAATTAACTCACTTCCGGATGACATAAAAGAGGCGTTCAAAAAGCCTGTTTACGAAACCATTCCTGTCGATTTTACAAAAGCACTTATGCCCAGTACTGAACCGGATTGGGGTAGCCATGAATATGCCTCTGAATTAGCGATTGCTAATTTCCTTGGTTCATGGAACGAAAATTTTGATGCGGATATTATATGCGTCAGTGAAATTGTAAAGAAAGACTATGCAACTTGGATTTCCAGGATACGAGAAATCATACAGCAGCCAGAAAGCCCCATAGCCTTAAAAAATAGAACTTGGACTATAAAAGAACGGAAGGAATTATTGCAGACACTAGGTTCAAGGCTCTATGATGACAACCTTGATATTTTTAAGCAGTGTGCCATAACTGTTCTTACAGAACGTGATCCTCGGTTTGATTTACCTCCAGAAGACAGGTATGCTGCTAGTATTCATGGCAAAGTCCTGAAACATTCATATCATCTAAGAAAAGGGCTTGCTGAAAGCTTAGCTCTTATTGGAAGTAACCCGGAGGCTTTAAGCAACTGTTCGACAGGCAAACCTGCAACTATAGTTACTTTAACAATTCGTGAGATATTCAGCAACTCAGACTGGGTATTATGGGGGAGCTTAGATAACTTACTTTCGTTGCTAGCCGAGGCAGCTCCCAACGAGTTTCTGAATGCGGTTGAAGCTGCTTTGCAGCAAACTCCTTGTCCGTTTGATGAGCTTTTTGCACAGGAAGGACATGGGATAACAGGTGCAAACTACCTGACGGGTTTACTATGGGCACTTGAAACACTTGCCTGGGACGAACAATACTTGGTACGCGTTTCTGTGATTCTTGGGGAGCTTGCGTCTCACGATCCCGGGGGAAACTGGGCAAATCGACCTTCGAATTCCCTTACAACAATTTTCCTTCCTTGGTTCCCGCAAACGACAGCGACGATTGATAAACGGAAAGTTGCGTTTCAGACACTTCAGAAAGAAGTCCCAGAAATATCTTGGGGGCTACTGTTAAGCCTGTTGCCCAGCCAGCATCAAGTATCTTCCGGTTCCGCTAAACCTTCTTGGCGAAAAAAAATTCCAGATGATTGGCCAGAAAATGTTACCCAAGAAGAATATTTAGACCAAGTGTCATTCTACGCCGACATAGCATTTGAAATAGCTAAGCGTGATCTTGATAAACTAGGTGAACTGATTAACCGTCTCGACAATTTACCATTGGCCACTTTCGAGAAAGTTATAGAATACCTCTCATCAGAAGATATTATAAATAAGCAAGAAGATGAACGGATAGGACTTTGGACTCGTTTGACGAACTTTATATTTAATCATAAGCGGTTTGCTGATGCGAAGTGGGCACTTAGTGCTGAGTTAATCGCCAAAGTAGAGGGTATAGCAAAAGCACTCGCTCCACAGAATAAACAAAATCTCTATCGCAGACTATTTACCGATAGAGATATCGATCTCTTCGAAGAAAAGGGAAATTGGCAGGAACAGCAGAATGAACTTGAAAAGCGTCGCCAACATGCGATTAAGGAGATAATTGATGCTTATGGGAAAGATGCAATAATTAGTTTCGTTGATTCAGTAGAATCTCCATGGAAAGTCGGTTATTCAGTTGGATTCGTCGCTGATTCTGGAATGGATTCGGTTGTTTTGCCCAGTATGCTGGAAGCGGAAAGTAGGAATCTGGCACAACTCGCAAGTGGGTTTGTCTGCGGCAGGTACAATAGTCAAGGGTGGGCATGGGTCGATAAAGTTGATATGACTGGTTGGTTATCCTCTCAGATAAGCCAGTTTCTAGCTTACTTACCCTTTAATGAGGAGACTTGGAGGCGTTCGAAGAATTTACTCGGTAGGTTTGAAGAAGCGTACTGGAGTAAGGCTATTGTTAATCCTCATCAGGTAGATAGCGAAATTCACATAGCCGTAGATAAACTAATTGAATATGGCAGACCCAATGCGGCCATTAACTGCCTATATAGAAATCTGCATGACAAGCAACCTTTGGATCAACCACGTACCATAAAGGCTCTACTTTCAGCTGTATCTTCAAAAGAACACCGTTCTTCAATGGATTTTCACTACATCGTTGATATTATTAAAGCCTTGCAATCTGATCCTAATACTAATCCTGCCGACCTTTTTAGAGTGGAATGGGCTTACTTGCAACTTCTAGATAGAGACCGCGGTGCTTCGCCAAAGTTATTGGAGAACCGATTAGCTTCTGATCCAAGCTTTTTCTGTGAGGTAATTCGGCTTGTTTACCGTTCAAAAAAGGGACCTAAATCCAAAAAGGAGCCGACCGAAAGAGAAAAAGAATTCGCCACAAATGCATACCGACTTCTTCTGGAGTGGCAGATACCGCCAGGTACGCAACCTAATGGTGAGTTCTCCAAAGACCACCTCATACAGTGGCTCGAATCAGCCAAAGCGTCATGTATAGAATCAGGGCACATAGAAGTAGCACTCATACACATCGGAAATGTTCTTATTCATTGTCCACCTGATCCTGATGGACTTTGGATAAATCATGCCGCAGCTGAAGTTCTTAATGCCAAGGATACAGAGAAAATGCGACATGGCTTTAGCCTAGCGATCCGAAACTCTCGTGGGATGCATTGGGTAGATCCGAGCGGAAAACCAGAACTAGAGCTACGCGAGAAATATAGAAAACAAGCCGAGGATGTGGAGAATGCCGGATATCAGCGTCTAGCTGCGACACTTCGACAATTAGCTGATTCGTATGCTGATGAAGCAAGAAGAATTATTGAAGAGCACACACAGGAAGAAAACGATTCATAAACGGGTTTAGAATAGCCTTTTCTTATAGTGTAACATCATGACGCTCTGTGTGATACACGGCCACAACCTATTGCACAATACTGACAAATGTGCAATCTTACGCACTGAACGGGAATTCATTTCCATTTCGCGGGCTCTATTTGTTGACGCTTAGGAGTTCTGCTTGAAACATCTCCCGATTTGCTGGGTGGCGGCATTGGAGCAATACTGAGTAATAGGTGTTTCTCGTTACCTCATCTGGGTGTATAATTAAGCAGAACCAAAAGGTAGAAGTTATGATAATTGTATTGGATGATGAAGTGGTAGGCGAACTAACTGACGACGGAGAGATTGTGACCGAAGATTTGTGGCTAAAGAAACTAGCAGATAGGATTAAGAGGCGGCAGCTTGCTGTCTACGGCGTAAGAAGAGCAGCCAGGGGCAATATTTTTATCTGGCTAAGATCAAAAAAGGTGATCCCCAGTACTATAGTGTAGTAGCGGAAATCCTGTTGTATAATGGTTACGGATTGAAGAAATAATTACGTAGTGTCGTACTAAATAATCTAACAGGGAGCATAACTCATTATGTTTCGATACCCTTGGGGAACAAGCGAAGACGACCTGACCGGGGACTTCTTTGGGTTAATGAAGTACCTTCCTGAGGACGCACTTCTGGTACCATTTCTCAGCTTGATACAAAGCCATTACCCTGATCGCAATATCGCATATCGGAACATTGAATCTGCAGAGATCTTGCTCTGGCCAGAATACCAGATTCCCGGGCAATGGCGGGAGCAGTTCAATCGTCCTGATATGCCGGTTGAAAAGAGGCGCAGTAAATACTACATTGTACCCGATGTCGTCATTCATCTTGATGAATGTACGTTGGTAGTTGAAGCCGAGAAATCGCACTCAGTAGAAGCTGAGCAGCTGTTTCAGCAATACCTGATGGGTAGGCAAATAATGCAAGCCACAGATAAACACAAAAGTAACCTTTTCAATCTACTCCTTAATATTGATCAAATGCCTCCGTATTCGTGTCGTGTTACCGCTACCGATACGGATACGGGAATATCAATATCTCCCAGTGACTCAATACCTCGCTATATAGAAAAAAGAGCAAAGATGGTCGGAGAGACTCGTGATTTGAAAGAGATTAGTCACAGTTTTCTCTGGATCAGCTGGCATCATATCGGTAAGTTGGCGGAAGAGACACTGGACATTCGATGTAGTAAAGGTGATGAAACATCCAAGGTTTCCACAAGATTCTTGTCGGGATTAAAAGAGATGATGGACAAAGAGGGATTTTACCCTGCGAAGGTATTTCGAGCTGATGCCCCAAGTGAGATACAAATTGATGACTACTCTTCAATACCAGTACTGCATGTCATACCCGGCCTAAAAAGAATAATTGACTACGGAGAAGCGATAGAGCCTTCACTTATACCTACATTTCATCTATTGGGATATCCAGTCAACTGGTTAATGCAACAATCTATCCAGCTTGAAACGATTCCGGTCCTGAGAAAGGAGAGTTAGTTATGGTAACGGATGAACACATCAAGAAAGCTAATGATACTGCCAAGATTGCCTTTGAAGTAACTAAGAGGATTTACGACCTTGCTATCATTGCATGGGAGAAAATATCAGCAGATGTCGGAGAACAATTGAACCTCAGAGCAGCAGATTACGGGTGGGGTAGCCAAAGTGGTAGTTATATCAACCAATATGGTCGGCTGACCCAAGCTGAAATACTAATTTTAAGGCGATATGTCTATACCTCCTTCACTAAGACAAAAACTAGGGAGCTAAAACCTAAGACTGTGCCCTTCATCCTCTTCTCAATGGCAACCCGGAAGCTTGATCGTCCCGAGCTTATTTACGGGATTCTAACTAATGTTGACTGGGGAGAGGGTCAGGCAATTGAGATAGAACCATTCATGTATGAGATCTCCGAGAGACGTGAGCAGAAACCTTTGGAAGTTCGCGGAGTAAGACTCATGTCCAGTAAAGGCAGTGCGGATGTAGAGTTTAAATCCCTCCCACTGTTTGCAATAAGCGAGGACACCATAGGTGATATCACTACGGAAATAGTAGCCTGGTTTGAGGAAAGACTTCTGTAATTATCAATAGATACAGGAGAAAAGTATGTCCCAGCTGCTATCAAAATCCAAGTACCTGGCAGGCCTCCAGTGCCTGAAGTACCTCTGGATACAATTCCACGAACCTGAAAGAATCCCCGAGACAGATGTTGTCACCCAGTACATATTCGACCAAGGTCATCTAGTTGGTGAACTAGCTAAAAAGCTGTTTCCAGGCGGTATAGATATACCATACGATGATTCCATTGGGAATATCAGTAAAACTAAGGAACTCCTTAAGGAAAGAAAGCCATTATACGAAGCTGGCATCCTCGCTGGAAAAATCTACTCAAGAATAGACATATTAAACCCTCTTAACGAATACGAGTGGGACATCATTGAAGTGAAGTCCAGTACTTCTGTCAAGGATGTGCATATTGACGACGTGTCTTTTCAGAAATACTGCTGCGAAATGTACGGTTTAAAGATCAGGAAGTGTTTCCTCGCGCTCATAAATAACAAGTATGTTAAGAATAGAGAGATTAACCCTCATGGTCTTTTTGACATCCATGACATCACCGATAAAGTAATAGCGGTCAGTGAAGGTATACAGAACAGAATAGACATCATGCTCGATACTGTTAAAGGTTCGGATTGCCCAGAAGTTTCTATAGGCAAGTATTGTCGGGAACCATATGAATGCCCACTGGTCGAATGCTGGGAATTTCTTCCGGAGGATAGTATTTTTACACTGTACTACGGAGGGAAGAAATGCTCCGATTTGTTCAATGAAGGGATTTTGACAGTTACAGATATACCTGATGACTACAAAATGGGCGAGAAACAACGTATTCAACAAGCCTGCATCATCAGTGGTGAGCCCTTCGTTAATAAAGAAGGAATAGGTGAATTCCTTTCATCATTGAAATACCCCCTGTACTTTCTGGACTTTGAAACAATCGGACCCGCTGTACCGCTGTTTGACGGTACCCAGCCGTATCAGGATATACCGTTTCAGTTCTCACTGCACGTTATCAACGGTGAGGGTGCTGCCCCGGATCACTTCTCGTTTCTGGCCAGTGGTACCGATGATCCCAGACCGTCTGTCCTAACAGAGCTCAAGAGATTGTTGGGTGATACCGGCAGCATCGTCGTCTACCACCAGGGTTTTGAGGAAGGCGTTTTGAAGGAACTTGCCCTAGCTTTCCCCGAGTACGAAAACTGGGTTACACAGGTTTGTAATCGACTGGTGGACCTGCTCACGCCATTCAGCAATTTCTATTATTATCACCCTCTGCAGAAAGGAAGTGCTTCGTTAAAGAGGGTTCTGCCCGCTATCACCGGTCAAGGTTATGGAGGGTTGGAGATTAGCGAAGGACAATCAGCTAGTATTGCCTTCCTGGCAGTAACGTACGGTGACGTATCTGGAGAAGAAAACCAAAAGGTACGGGAAGACCTGATAAAATACTGTGGAAGGGATACCGAAGGTATGATCTGGATTGTAGAAAAACTTCGAAATCTATGCCAGTGACTGTTTTTGTGAAGTCATTGTGGTTAAAAAACCGTTAGAACAGCTTGGCGAACTGTTGTCATAAGATGCACATTCTACATTTACTCAAAACGTGCAAGTGCCGGCGCACTTCGGTTTCCTCTACTTACTGCCAGAGAGAGCATCAAGGCAAAATGGGGAACTGAGAAACAGCCTATTGTCCCGCCAGAGGATGGCCACTCCGGACAGCTCCCGTACTCCTACTTGAGAAGAAGCAACTAATTCCAGTTTCGCAGCGGCTATTTATTTCCCATCCAAGGTGTTGTCAACAAGCAGATTATGATAGAATTATGGAAAATTGTCCACTTAGTGAGCAATGGAATGCCGTCTGGAAGTGAACCATCATCGTTAGCACTGCTTTTATGCCAGCCGTTTCTGAACAAAATCACTAGGAAACCACTGTTTGGCACACCCTACGCAAGATCAATTGACCTTGTTGATGTTGAGGAACGACTTTATTCAATTGGAGCAGCATTAGGACACGTGATGCGGAATAAATTAGACGTTCTAGTGAAGTTACTCTTTGTTCCTGGTGCCAATCAGGACAAAGCCGATAGGATTATGAGTTTGTGTAAGAAAGATGCAATGAAGAACCTTGAAGAATTTAGAAACAAGCATGGACGAGACCCCGATACATTCGGTGACTTCACTTCCTATAAAAGTGTAGAAAACCGACTTAGAAACGAAGGTATTAGTCTAAGTGCTAGAGATGCTATTGAAGCCTATGCTCAGGGAGATAGAAAAATACAGAAAATATTTGACGAAAAAGTAGATTTAGAGGGCATCGAAGGAATTATGTTCCCACCACTACTACAAGGCATACATTTTGGCAGCTCTTTTCCGGAATTAACAGAGAAAATGTATCGGAAAGCTTATGAAGACGATAAGGACATTCCGGCTCGTAAATGGCATGGTGTAGCCATTCCAGAGGAACTCAAAACATGGAGCCTTGAGGAAACACAGAAGGCGATACTTCAGATTGTGGTGATTTACGCATCCAAGTATGACCCGGAAGTCATTGATCCTTTGAACCTAAGGGGTTTTCTGCAACCGAGTAAATCCCGAGAGCACAAATAATGGAACTTCAAGCAGTGATGTGGTGAACCCATGGGAAACGAGGAGACAAGAAAACCACGTGAAAGGGATCTCTACGAACCTATTAAGGAATATCTGACAAAATCCTTCACGCAAAAGTTTGACAACTGCTATTTGGAAATTACCGCTGAAGGAGTCTTTAGTCCTACCCTGAAAAGCGTTGTTCGCCATGACATCGGTTTCTATTTCCTACGGAAGAAATCACCTGATTTAGTCGGTTTTATCGCCAGAAAACAATCAGAATGGGTTGCTTCATTCGTGCCCAGTATCGTTCAGGACTACATCACAGTAGAGATTAAGAAAAATAGAATAACATTGGAAGATATTTATCAAGCGAAGATGTATGGAGACCTTTTCCAAGCTAAATACGCCTTACTAATTTCACCTGAGCGCATACCTGAGGAAATTAAACGGCTTGACCAGAATAGTTATGTGACACGCCGTTTCATGAGCGGCTGGTATGTCCATGTCGGACAATGGATTAGCATGGTAAATTGCATAGAACAGAATTGGCTTCCATGTTCACCATTTCAGGATTGATTGCCTACAGTCAATAACACTTGCATCTTTTCGCGAGCATGTGGGATAAACTCAGCCGATAGCGATTATCCCTATATATGTAGCAAACCAGACATCTAGAGATTCGGATTTTCGGCAACCCAACGTGTCGCTGCAAGTTCCAGTTTTCATTGCACTTTGTAGCGGAATGTGCAATACCCGAATTATAGTCCTCTCCTAAAAGCAATGAGCTAGATTTCCTCAAGATTGTGTTACACCAATACAAGCTCATTCCAAGTGTTTTACACTTAAAGTGAATTCATTCGGATTACTGATAACAGCTAATTACAGCTTACATCTTGATATTTTAACGAAAAATCAATCCGACTTACTAACGTATCCATGTAATACTTTCTATATTTCTGCGTATATTAAAATAACAGAATGGAATGAGCTACAGGAGGTTTATCATGAAAAAATTACAGGCTGGTGCAAGGATGACATATCTAGTTGCCTCGCTCTTTCTAGTCTTGGCACTGCTGTTCGCCTCCAGTTGTGCCAGTAGTGGAGGGGCTATTGATGACTGGCAGATCAAGCACAACGACACAGAATCCGGAAGTGGTAGAAGCACACCCTCTGCACCTGCACCAACCCCAACTCCGACACCCGCACCAACACCATCACCTGCGTCTTCACCAAATCAAGCTACCATTGGATTGGCAACCGGTGGTGCCAAAGACATAAACAACTTCCGGGAGAACATCAAGAACGATTACCTGCCGCTGCCCACCGATATTACATACGAAGGGCTTTTCTACGATTACTACTTTGACACGGGCCAAGCGGATGAATGTAATAAGCTGTTTTGTCCCTCATACACATATGCTGTTACCAAAGACCCCTTCTCCGGCGAGGTGGAATACTACCTTTCCGTCGGACTCAATTCGGGGATGAAGGAGAGCGATTTCCAGAGAAAGAAGCTGAACCTGATTATTGTCCTCGATATTTCAGACTCCATGAATGGCGGATTCAATGAATATTACTATGACAGATTCGGCAAGAAAGTACAACTAAGCAGGGAGGAGCGAACCACTCCTAAAATTGAAGTGGCCAAGGAAGCGGTAGCAGCCTTGCTCGACCACCTTACAGCCGACGACCGCTTCGGGATGGTGCTGTTCAACAAGCAAGCTTACCTGGCCAAACCATTAGCCTTGGTGGGCGATACCGACATGGAAGCGATTAAAGACCATATTCTAGAGATACGGGCAAGCAAGGGTACCAACCTTGCTTCTGGTATGCAACTGGGCACGGAGCTTCTCAACGAGTATGCTGATGCTGACCAGTCCGAGTATGAAAACCGCATTATCTTCTTAACGGATGCTATGCCCAACACCGGAGAAATCGGTGAAGAGGGCCTGCTCGGTATCACCGATAAAAATGCTAACAGTCATATCTATACCACTTTCATCGGTATAGGCGTGGACTTCAACACTGAACTCGTCGAGTATATCACCAAGATAAGAGGCGCTAACTACTATTCCGTGCACTCGCCGGGGCAGTTCAGGAAGCGGATGGATGACGAGTTCGAGTACATGGTCACTCCCTTGGTCTTCAATCTGAGGCTCCGTCTGGAGGCTGAAGGCTGGGAGATTGAAAAAGTGTACGGCAGTCCGGAAGCCGATGAGGCCACCGGCGAACTGATGAAGGTGAACACCCTGTTCCCCTCGGAAAAGGAAGAGGGCCAGACCAGAGGCGGCCTGATACTGCTCAAGCTGAAGAAGCTGGCGGAGGACAGCAGCCTCAGGCTCGGGGTTACCTACGAAGATAGAAACGGCAATGAAGATAGCAGTGAGACCGCTGTGCTGCTCGCGGATAAGGAACCGGAATTCTTCGAGAACAACGGCATCAGGAAGGGGATTATCCTCGCCAGATATGCAGACCTGGCCAAGAACTGGATTATCGACGAGCAGGAGCATGTGCACCTCAGCCAGCCCTGGGAGCCAAGCATTGACCGCGAACACGGCATCATCGTGCCACAGCCGATGTTGAGCAAGTGGGAGCGTCAGTCCCTGCCGCTGACGGTTTCACTAGGCTACCAGGGACTATTCAAAGAGTTCAGCACTTACTTTGCCAAAGAGATGGAGGCAATCGGTGATGATACTCTGGAACAGGAACTGGATATCCTGGATATACTCGGTGGATATGTAGCAAACTAGCTCATGGGCTAGCCTCAAGAAGGCAGCGTCAATGGTACTTTTATTACACGGTTGATGGGCATATAATTGAGTACGAACACAGTCTACTGCATACGAAAGATAAGTGACAGTGGCACAACTATCTGGTGAGGACAACATAACTTTGAGCGAGAGGTTTGCCAAGCTCTATGACGAACACCTGTCCGGCATCTTCCGCTATATCAGTTACCGTATAGGTGATGTAGCGGTAGCAGAGGACCTGACCTCCGTCGTATTTGAAAAAGCACTGGCCGGATTCCACAGCTATAAAAGAGAAAAGGCGGCACCACAAACGTGGCTACTATCAATCGCGCGTAACACGCTGACGGACTACTTCCGTAGAGCGGCAAGAAGCCAATCCGTACCTCTAGAGAATGCGGATGGCGTTTCTTCAGCAGGGCCTTCTCCGGAAGAAGAAGTGGAGAGGATAGAAGAGGTAGAACGGTTGCGCTTATGCCTGGAGAGATTGGGATACCAGGAGCAAGAGATAGTTTCGCTCAAGTTCGGTGCAGAAATCACCAACCGGCGCATTGCCATTATGCTTAGTCTCTCCGAGTCTAATGTCGGCGTCATACTATTCCGAGCACTGCGTAAACTCAAGGAATGCTTTATGGAGTGGCTGAATGGGAAGGGAAGATAACATCGAAAAGAATTACACAGAATATCTGGACAGGCTGCTTGCCGGGGAGGAAGTGGTTACTGGTGAGGATGTTGACGAGGATTTGAGGGAGATACTCGACTTTGCCCGGAAGATGATGTCTCTCGGCAACGAGCCCTCTCCTGCCTTCAGAGCGGAACTCAAGCGAAAATTACTCCGGAAGTTGGCCGAGGAAGAAGCAACAGCCCGTAAATCGGGAGAGGAGTCAGGTTTCCGGCAGCGATTAACGCAATTCTTCCCGAGCAGCCCCTTATGGCGTATCGTCAGCAGTGCTGCGGTGGTCGTTATTATCGTATTTGCCGCCGCAGTCTGGTACTTCGGTGGATTTGGTCCGTCTCCAGCACCTATACCTGCCCCTACCCCAACACCATCTCCTGCGCCGGCTCCTACACCAACACCTACACCCATGCCCACTCCAACACCTACACCCATGCCCACCCCGACTCCGGCACCGGTGCCGACGCCATTACCAACACTGCAGGTAAGCGCTATCCCTACCCAGGATTCTTACCTGCCTGGGGAAGAGGTTGACATAGAGTTCTCGTTTACTAACACGGACTCAGAGCCGATTACAGTAACTCCCTTTCCACCGGAGATACAAATTATGCTGCCTAGACCATACGAGGCAGTTCGGTCCTTTACCTCCGGTGAGCAAGAGCTAATGCTGAAGCCGGGCGAGAGGATGACCTATAACCTCACTTGGGACCAGCGAGATGAGAACGAAAAGCAAGTAACACCTGGCTGGTATTACGTTGACGTCAAGGACATTACGGCTACCAGAGACACTTGGACGACACAGTGGAGTTTCGGGACTGTAGCTAAGCTGCTCATTCGGTTCCCCCAGGGAGCTATGGAAAGAAGTTTTAACATAAACCAGTCTCAGGCGGTAAATGGTCTTACCATCACCCTAAAACGCGTGGAACTGACAGCAACGGGAGCTAGATTCTACGCCTTTACTATACCGCCCGGGTACAGTCCACCTGAACAACCCGAACCTGTTATACCGCCGATGCCTCATCCACCACCTCCTGAAATGGTTCCCGTTCATGCCGAATATACTATAGATGGTGTCACCAAAGACGCTGGATATTCTGGCATCGGCTCTGAGGATGATGGTATAAGGCTTATCTGGGATGACCTTGACCCGGTTCCCGCTGACGCTGAAGGTCTAACCTTTACCATCACTCACTTTGGTGATATCGAAGGCCGCTGGGAGTTCAAGATACCGCTGGAGTAGTAGAGGAAGAAATAATGAGATGAAAAAGCCAGTCATATTGCTGTCATTGGTGTTGTTGTTATTGGTGTCTTTCGGTTGTTCTGGCCCCATTCACACTAATCCACAGGAAACCATAAATACAAGAGTTGGTAACGGATTTACGATAGGCCTACACGTTGTTAAACGGCTTGGGGCAAGCTGGCAGGTAAGCTATGATAAAGAGATGCTTACTCTTGAAAATGAAAAGTACACGGATGATAATCCCCAAAGTCCTGGTCTTGGCGGGACACAGTATTTCCAATTTGAAGCAGTGAAAGCAGGGAATACGCTGAAATCGTCCCTACAAGAGTATCCCAGGAACCAAAGGTCAAAGTTTTTATGAAAGTACTCTAGAACCTTTCGTCGTGGCTCGAACAAGCCTTTTCCGACTTGACGGAGAGCGAACTGGATACTGTCGTACTTACGTTCTTGGTCATCTGCATCGATGCTGCCGTGCAACTTGAAAATGCACGGCTTCAGCCTTTCGACGGCCTCAATAAGGGCAACATAGTCCTTGAAGTCTTCGTCGTTGGATCGACCGAAACAGATAGAAAAATCTCGCCCAAGAACAAGACCTATCCGTCGACAAGCCTTTTCTATAAGGTCATCCACGTTAGTAGTTAGTATAAAGCCTCCACGCCTAAGGGCTTCAGCTAAAAGAAAATGGTAAGGGTTGGGTGAGCCACCCTCAGGCACTTCCATGGAGAGTAGCACCTCCGGCCCCAATTCGTCGATTCCTATCTGATACACGACCTCAGGCCTGAGGCTCTTACTCAGAAATGTTACATCATCTGCACCCACTTCACCTTGAGATACTGTCGTTATGAGTCTTTCGCTGACGCCCTGAAAAGTGGGTAATCCAGACGGAGCAGAAATACCAGCTCCGACGAAGAAGACATTGTTATTTTCGAGAGCCTCCACAAGTCTCTCCCTAAGAAAGGTGTATGCTTCGTCTGCCACCTAACGTCTCCCCCTTTGCTTATTTCGTGTAACCACATGATACAGTCACGTAACCTGTCAAGAGAAAGCATAGCACCACCAGCCATCAAATAACAAGACTTATTTCATTTTCTGGAATCTCCGCAGGCTCGCAGATGAATCGGCTAACGATTCAGCCTCTTTTTGTCTTGTAGGTTACTAGGAAGATGTGAGTTAACAAACGTCAGTTTTGTTCAATAGAGATTTGGGGGAGAGGCGACTAGACCTGTTACACAGAATAAGCAAATGTATAATGACTAACATTAAAATCCTGAAGACAGAGTACGATTAGATAACAGAAGCCCCGGGCCTCAATAACCAGTCTACAACTACAGGCTATTTATTATTGTGGATAACGATAATAATAACTCACTCACCCGGTGGCGGAAGAGTGATTTTTTCAGGCTCAAAAACTACACAACGTTCTCCCTGTTCAACCTCACCAAGGTCATAAAGTTCATACCCCACTTTTTGGCCGATTTCCAAAACGTGTTCAACTCCCTCCTCAGAAACAAATATGTAAAAGCCAATCCCCCAATTAAAAGTTTTGAGGCAATCTTCTAAAGCCACGCCAAGCTTTCGCATAAACTGGAAAAGTGGCGGAACCTCTACCCAGCGCCGAATCCGGTAAGTAAGCGGCCGTTTATCAAAAGCAATTTTACCAACTCCGTCACCAGTACCTGGAAGTAACGCATGAATGTGGATTCCGGCTTCAAGCAAGGCTTCAA
>Ga0209979_1001131_pt1 | contig 30845 bp, 28 predicted proteins | sample AnhtaG_FD_183114 | JGI IMG/M metagenome (GOLD analysis project Ga0209979, IMG submission 183114) | Deep subsurface microbial communities from Anholt, Denmark to uncover new lineages of life (NeLLi) - Anholt_01485 metaG (SPAdes) (version 2) | ecosystem: Environmental > Aquatic > Marine > Oceanic... | reverse complement strand
ACTGGTGAAAACGTTCCGCTCTGCATCGATGGTGATGACGTAGCCGTTCTTGATCACCAAGTCGACAAACTGTTGCTCTTTCACCTCTTCCTCCCTCCCGAGATGGGGTCAGGATGCTCTGCCGGAACAGAGCACCCTGACGTGCCCAAGGTTCCTTTACTCTTCCAGCGATACGAAATCCACACCAGTTTCCTGATCCCAAACGCCACTTCGGCTTGAGAAGATCTGCCTTCGCTACCGCTCTCGCAGCGCCTGCGCTGCGTGCTCCCCGGCGATCTTGCCCCAGCCCAGAGCCGCCAGCAGGCCGTTGCCGGACAGGTAACCATCCGGCCCGCAGCCAGAGACACCCACCGCTACACCACCTCCGGCGTAGAGGTTGGGGACGTGCACACCATCCGTCCTCAGCACCTGAGCCTTGTTGTTGACCCTCAAACCCCCTTGCGTGTGGAACAACGCTCCCGTCACCTGAGCTCCATAAAAGGGGGAACGCAATGGGTCGCCAAACTCAGTGCGGCCGAACTCGTCTACTCCCGCCTCAATGGCGCGGTGGTAATCCTCAACGGTCTTCAACAGGTTCAGGCCGTTGATATGCAGTCTCTCTGCTAGTTCCTCCAAGGTATCCGCCCGTTTGATGGCCCCGGCTTTCACGCACTCCCGGAAGTCCTCGAAGCCCTCCACAGAGACGTAAATACGCCCGTCGAAGATGTCGTAAGCCACCCCGCCAGGTTGCTTGAGCACCTCCAGCGCGTAGCCAGAGTAATCCCTGCTCTCGTCGCCGAAGCGTAGTCCATCCCTGTTGACCTGAATGCCTCCATTGACCATCACCGCCCAGGTCAAGAGCACGCCATGGGGATGCGTCACCGATGCATGGCCTTGGAAAGCCCCCATGTGTTCCGTGGCTGCTCCCAATTCCATGCCCCACAAGATGCCCTCCCCTGTATTCCCTTCGTGGCCGAAGTAGAGGGCATCAGCGATCTCAGGGCAGTATCGGCGCACCATCTGCTGGTTATGGCCGAAGCCATTACAGGCGAGGATCACCTTCTGGGCGCGGATACATTCATTCTCCATGGTATGGACCACCACGCCGATGACCGCCCCCGAATCATCGGCGATCAACTCCTTAGCCGGGGCGTTGGTGGCTAACATGATGCGGGGATGAGCCTTGACAGCAGCCAAGAGGTCGTGCACCAGTTCGTCCCCTTTCCAAGACGGCGACGCATGCATGCGATAGGTGGAATGGCCAGGGTACTTAAAATCGGTTACCAGGGCAAGACGCACCCCCAACTCGTCCACGAACCACTCCACCAGGGGGGCCGAGTTGGTGCAGAGGGTGCGAGTCACTTCGGGATCGCTGTCGTAGCCGTTCTTGCGGAAGATGTCCTCGGCGAACTGGTCCGGTGTATCAGGGATCCCGGCCTCCCGTTGGAAACGCGTGCCCGCTGCTGGGATCATGGCTTGGCTGAGAGCGGTGTTGCCGCCCACCCGTCCCTCTTTCTCCACTAAGAAGACCTCAGCCCCATGCTCAGCCGCAGCCAGAGCTGCCACCATCGCACAGCCGCCTCCTCCTACCACCACGACGTCGGTTTCCAGCTCCCATTGCATTTGTAGGTCGCCCTTTCTGACCCTTTGGATGATCGCCTCCTCGCGGACCAGTCTCACTTGCCTAGGTTAGCGGGCTCATCCGGGCAGTCATGTGGTTCACGTTATCCACCTCCTCCAGGTTCGCAACGTCAGTATAGATCTTTTCGGCCAGTTCATGGCCCCAGATAGGTCCAGTCAGTTGATGATATTTTTCCCTCAGCTCTTCGGGGCTGTACGGGTCTTCGGCATCGCCCTTGTTGACGAGTGCCTCCGCTTCCAACAAGGTTCCATCGGTGAGCACCAATCGGACACGGGATGGCCTTCGGGCTGGCATCATCGCTGTGAGACTTGAGTCCTCCAACACCGTCACCTTTTGTGCCAGGGCTTTGACAAGCGGGTCATCAACGGCCCGGGGCGTGAAGGATTTAACCCCCGCGTCCCCGTGAACGATGAAGGTCGCCACAGCAAAGGGAATTGAGAATTTCGCGGCCAGGGTGTTCTGGGGATTTTGATCACACAGTTGGGCGGCCAGGGAGTAGGTCATAACCTCCACTTTAGCAACTTCCTCCGGTTGAATGCGACCCCCCGGTGTCTTGGCGACGATGGCCTTCAGGGCGTCCAACGTGGCGTGGTTATATCGACAGCAGGCGTGCCGTTTGAAGTAATTCCGGGTGATCTCGAACCGCCGTCCCAACTCCTCAGTCATCACTTCAGGCAAGAATGTGTCTGAAACCACGGTGCCGAAAATGGTGTCGAGCCCATCCCTCTCCCCGGTGAAACCAGACTGGACCAGATGGTGGGCCAAAACGCCCATATATCCACTAACCCCAGCGTAGACATTCCGGACCGTCCCGCCTTCCAGCATGGTACGGCGGCTGGTTGCCAGGGCAAGCGATGAACTAAGATTGATGATCTCTTTCATACCTGGTTCTTCATAACCCATGAGCTTGCCCACAGCGACTGCTGCTCCCACTGTGCCCCATGTCCCATGGGGGTGCATGGACATCCGTATCTTACAGGCCATGCCGATTCGAGCACCGATTTCGTAGCCTACCACTAGGGCGGTCAAAAGCTCTCTGCCGGAAAGCTTTTCCTGCTCGGCCTCAGCCAGGGCTGCAGGTACGACATGGATGCCGGGGTGACCACGGGCAAACTGATGGCCTTCGTCCAACTCCAGGAACGTTCCAGCCGTGCCATTGATTAAGGCGGCCTTCAAAGGCTCGGTTCGAAGCCCGGTCCCAATGAGCGTGGCCATACGAGCAGCACCGGGAACGACCATCCTTGCGGTCAACGCTTTGACTTCCTCCTCTTGGGCACCGGCGGCGATAACGGCTAGGCTATCCGCAACAACCTCTTTGCCCCGTTGAACGATCTCAGAGGGAAGGTCATCAAATCTGCACTGACAAACATAGGTGGCGATTTGGTCTAAGTAATCAGACATGATATCCCTCCTTGCCTACTGACTAATCTTGGGCGCAGCTCTTAGTGCGCCGATCTGTCAGGAAATCTCCACTTTCTCTAGAGCCCTGCCCAACCGTGCTGGGTATTCCCGCTGGCCTTCGCTTACCTCATTTGCAGCGGTCTTGCCCTTCTCCTCTTCCTATTCACCCGGCCTAGATGAGCCTAGTAAACTCATCTAGGGGTAAATTCTCCAGATTCATGATACACTCACCGAGCGTTTGGGCATCGTTCTTCGAGATGAGCAAAGTGGCGTTCGCATGAAACTTGCTATAAATCTCTTCCCAACTTGCGGGGTTCTCTGGGTCTCCTTTAGCCAGTTCTACCTCAGCAGACCACACCCTCTTCCTAACATCGACAATACTGACTGTAGCCCCTCTCTTGTCAGGGTAGAGGTTCTCCCATTTGCTACTCACCGATAACTGCACTTTCCCAGATAGGCTCTGGATGTCTTCGTCTTTGATATTCCCCTCCGAGTACTCATTAGCGCTGGCATCCTTCTTCATCAAAGCCAAAGCCACAGAAAAGGGTATGCTGAAGCGAGCGGCTGAAGGTGTGGAGGGATGGACTATACCGGCTAGTCTGATGGCCACCGGGTACGTCTGGATAGAGATGGTGCTAATCTCCTCGGGATCAATCTGGCCATTGCCACAGGCTTCCAGAGCAGCATCTATGGAAGGGTGGGCATGACGACAGGCAGCATAGAGCTTGTAGTAAGCCCTGCTGATCTCAAACTCCTGACCCAGGTCACGAGTCAATAGGTCGTCCTCTACCTGATCAGCCACGGCCTTGAGGAAGCCATCCTCACCTCCAAAGATGTTGAGCGGTCCTTGAGCTCCCTTCTGGGCTAACACGCTGGAGAGGAGTCCCGACATCGCTGCCCTCGCCGGACTTATGGGCTTGACCTTGGCTCCATCGAGCTCATGGTTCACTTGAAGAAGCCCAGCCCCCTGAAGACCAGCCAGACCTAAGGCCGCGATTGTCTCCTCATGATTAAGCCTCATGATATTTGCCGTCGCAGCTGCGGCACCAAAGGGCCCAACTATTCCGGTAGTGTGAAAACCCCGCTGCAAGCTAGAGGGATTGATGGCCATCCCTATACGTATCATAACCTCATAACCCACCACGATTCCGGCAATGAACCTCTTGCTGCTAGCTCCTGACATCTCCGCGGCAGCAAGACCAGCTGGCACGACGACTGTTCCGGGATGAAGAGCAGCCAATCGATGCCCATCATCCATATCTATCGCATGCCCGCACGCTGCGTTTGCCAGCGCGGCATTGATGGCGGGGAACTTCCTCTTTGTCTGGATTACCGTTGCCTCAGAGGCCCCTTCCAGGCTCGCAACATAACTAACTACCAACCGTGGGAATTCCATCAATTTGTAACCCGCTAAAGCCACGCCAACCAAGTCTAGGATCCGCTGCTTGGCTTGTACAAGTACCTGTGGTGGCAGCTTATCATAGCTAGTTTCGCATACAAAGTCCGCATACAACGAAGAGAATCCGCCCAATCCAGATCCCTCCCCAATGGCCATTCAACCGGATGGTAGCCTGTAACTTGGGACTATGTCATGGCTACGGTACCAGCTACCGTACCAGCATCTTTCAGCCGCTCTTCTTCCTTTTCAGCTATCGCTTCAGCTATTGACAGGAGATTGACCGCTCTCCTATATGAACCGTAGTCGACCATCCTTCCGCCAACAGTGGTTGTCCCCAATCCCTTTGCCCTGGCTTCATCGTAGCTCTCTACGACTTGCCTAGCGAGGTCGATATCCTCTTCGGCTGGCGAGAAAACCTGGTTCACGGGATCGAGGTGGCGAGGATGCACAACCTGCTTCCCGGTGAATCCCAGAAGTCTGGCATCTCTTGATTCCTTAACCAGCCCTTCGGTATCTATCACCAGCCCGAAGAAGGGGGCATCAATTGCCAGAACACCTGCGGCTCTTGCTGCCAGCGCAATGGTAGATCGCGGATGGAAAACCATTAGGGAAAGCTCTTCAGGGGATAGCCTAGTGACACCCATTCCTGCCCCTATTTCTCTCGAGTAATCTCCTGCCCCAAAACTCACAGCTAATACGCGTTGGCTGGCTGAGATAATCTCAGATACAGCCAGAATCCCCCTAGGGCTTTCCAGAAGAGGAATGATCGTGATGGAGTTTGACTCCACCCCCTTCCTCTCCTCTTCGTCGCGCAAGAGCTGATCCAACTTAAGTATGTCTTCTTTCGACTCTGATTTGGGAAGCATGATCCCGTCAAGACCCTTGACTACTACATAGCTTATATCTTCCTCCAGTAAGCCGGTGTCCAGGGAATTCACCCGTACAAAAACGTCCAGGGCTCTTTCCTTCAGCGTGGCTATGGAATCTCTTGCGAAGATTCTACCTGTCTCCTTTTCAGTCATAGGACAAGCATCTTCCAAGTCCAAGATGACCGCATCTTCCCCCTCACCTGCGGCGCTGGTAATCATCCTCCACCTGTTTGCTGGAGCGTAAAGCATCGTCCTCAATATCCTGCCCACAATAACCTTCCTTCTAGTGTTTGAAAACCCGTTGCAAGGTAGGGCCTATATCTTCTGGTTTGTCACCAACCCACGCTCCGACGTCCTTCAGGGCTTTGATCTTACCCTCTGCCGACCCTCTTCCTCGCTCCACAATCGCACTGGCATGAGAAAAACGCACTCCTGATGGAAGACCTCTACCCGCGATGTAAGCCACCAAAGGCTTGGTATAGCCCCCCCTCTTGATCACCTCTGCTGCTTCCTCCTCCATCACCGTTCCGATCTCCCCGAAATAGACAACTCCATCTGTCTCATCATCTGCTTCAAACAAAGGAAGCAATTCGGCAAATGTGGTGCCCAAGACTGGCTCGGAGCCCAAATGAACAGCCGTGCTTACTCCAAAACCAGCCTTGCAAACGATCCAGCTGAGGGTAGTCGTTTGCCCACCACTTCGTGAAATGACTCCTATTCTACCGGGGTTGAACGCTATTCGAGGCAGATCCGAGGAACCAATGAATCCACCCAATCCACCGAATGAAGCCTTGCCAGGGCTGACCAGCCCTGCTGAGCCCGGACCAATCAATCTTGTGCCAGCGTGCCGGGCATGTGCGATTAGTTCCAGCGCATCGTGCAGCGGCACTCGTTCTACTCGCATCAGCAGCGTCCGTATGCCTGCGCCAAATGCTTCTAACACAGCATCTTTGGCAACTGGCCCCGGCACTACCACAACCGTTGCATCCATTGCGCCCATCACTTCTGTCGCTTCGTGCACACTGTCATATACCGGTATGCCCCACACGGATTGGCCACCTCGCCCGGGCGTGACCCCGGCAACGACTTGTGAGCCCACCTCCAGCATACGCCTAGCGACACCTTGCCCGAACCGCCCGGTGATACCTTGAATGAGCATCCTTGTGTTTTCATCTATGATTATGGCCATAGTCAGTGCTGACCCATCCTTTCTCTGTACTCCTCCATCCCGGCCAAGGGAACCTCAATGCTGATGCAGTTCGTTCCGTGAAGCCAGCACTTGTATTCGCAACTGAGACATTCATTATCCAGCCGCTTCACTTCCTCCGGATCCGATATTGAGAGTACAGGTCGATTCCCCTCAATCCTCAAGATGTTGCGACCATATAAGCTACATGCTTTAACACAAGCGAACCCACAACCGGGTTTTGAGGTATTCTTTATTGCTGGCTCACACCGGCCATAATCGATCGTGATTTTAGCCCTTCTAGCCTCAAACTCCAGCTTTTTCGCTCTCATGACGTCGTCATTCCTCGCCCGATTCATGTTTCCCTTCCTGATAGGTCTTGACCAACTCCTCCAGCCTGTCTGCTATGAACTCTGTATCGTAAATACGGTCCCTACCGTACAATTCCCATCGCAGAGGCAGATCCTTGAGCCCGTTTCTTACTATCTCGTGCGCTTCCTTCTCCTTGTTTCCAGCTAGTAGCAGAACCACCGGGAACCCTGGCCTTTCTTCTGCCTCTTCCCTTAGGGCCTTCACAAGGGCATGAGCATGATGCCATTGTTCCTGATTTGCGAGGCACGCCCCCATCAGCACATATCCATCAATTGGCTGTGCGAGAATGCATTTGATGACCCGATAGACCTTACTGGCCGTCGGATCTCCACTGGTATCGGCATAGTTCGCTATCTTGAGTCCTCGAGCCACGAAAGCGCTTGCTCCCAGCATGGCACCGCCACCGCCAATTCCATGAAAGCCAATGTAGCCGCTGCCCTCAATCCTTGGCAGCATCTGTGCGAAATAGCCAGTTCCTCGATAGTCCCCCTCTTCTATCGACCAGGCAATCTCCTCCAACTCGGTGGCCGGTCTCTCCATGTCTCGAGGGACCTTGATTCCAAACTCAGGGTGGCGGAACACAGAGTTGTCATCGATCGCAACGTGGCAATCCGCTGCGTAGATCCGACTATCCCTGGTCAAGACCAAAGGATTGATCTCAACAGCCCTGGCATCATATCGCCTGAAAGCCTGGTACAGAACGCAAATGACACTGGATAGTTCGCTAGAGAGGTCAGGTGAGAAAGAACCATTGAAGGATAGTCTCGATATCAGTCGCTTCGCCTCTGCAACCCCGAGACCTTTGAGATAATCCACATTCAGCCTGGCGATTCTTTCAGGGTTTCTTGCGGCAACCTCTTCGATATCTACGCCTCCCTCAGTGCTGAATATCAAGATAGGACCTTTGACCTTATGAGAATCGCTCACAGTTATGCCTACATAGAATTCCCTATCGATGTCTAGTTTTTCCTCAACTAGAACCCTCTCGACCACTAAGCCCTTGATAGTGCCACCCAGGAGCTCTTGAGTGGCCTTTTCGGCTTCCTCAGGAGTAGTGGCGAATCTTATGCCTCCTGCCCTAAAACGCCCTTTAGCCCATACTTGAGCCTTTACGGCAACCGGCTTTCCTATCTCCTGGGCTGCTGCCCTGGCCTCATCGGCGCTGACTACACAATTCCCCTTTGGAACCGGAATGCCTTCCTTTCTTAGTATTTCCTTTCCTTGATATTCGTAGATTCTTGCCATGAATTACCTCCAGCAATGCAATTAGGATCGACAGAAGAGTCCCAGTCAACTGGCCCCGCTACCGAGATTCGAAGACCATCAGGTCGTTCAACCCACCAATATCATCGAGTTCGTCCAAGGCGAAGACGGTGCTGACGACTTGATCCATTTGTGCCCGGCTCATGTACCTTGCTGCCATGCTCTGGAACTTATCCACCACTTCGTCGTCTGTCATCGGATTGGCGGGATGTCCTTTCGGGTAATCTACGCGACAGCAATACCGGTCGCCTTGCTTGGTCGTGATTTCCGATATGCCCGCGGGACGCACCAAATCCAGTGCCTCTTCCCCTTCCAGGACAACCTTATCGATCAGTTGACGCACTCGAGGGTCGTTGTACTTCTCCAAAGAGAACTGCTCAAGCCCTATCTGACGATCCATGATGGCAATTGCAGTGAGGTAGTAGGAGCTGTGGTCAGCCGTTTCCTTGTTGCTGGGATATTTCTTCACCGGGTCGCCTGTGTGTTGAGCACATCTAATACTTGTCCTAATCCTAACCTCGGCAACGTCCTCGGGCTTAATATCATGTTCCTTGACCAGCGTTAGCGTAGCGGTCAGATGGCCGTGAGAGGAATAGTCAGCAATGATTGACTTGATACAAGTGTCCCGGATGGCAAACCTCCTCTCGGGTTTGGTGAGGTTGTCAAGGTCATAGTCACCTCCCATTACTACCTCGACGAAGCCGTCATGGCCCTCTATGATACTGGTAGGACCGGTAAAGCCCTTCTGCGCCAGCATGGCCGCCAGAATACCGCCGGAGGCCATGGTGGGGAATCTTATGTTCTTGGTCATTGTGTACTCTTCTGACGGGGTATCGAGAATGCCCAGGATCGCGTGGCAACTGCCCGATATCCCCACTGCATTTTCCAGCTGTTCTTCATCAAGTCCGAGAAGTTTTCCTGCTACCAGGGGCATAATGTATGCCCCCCTGGTATCACCGTTCCATCCCCTCTTCTCCATGCCTGGGCCCACAATGGCCTCTAGGAAGCGAAACGATAGATCATAGCCCAGAACAATGGCCGTTATCACCGCCTTCCCTGAGAGATGCTGGCGCTCGCCCACCGCGAAGATCGGAGGTATGACCTCACTGGGATGGTACCCTGTTCTGTATGTCTTTGCCGTCTTGACAAAGGCAGTATCGTTGTAATCAGGGTAGCGCACCATAGCGCCGTTAGCCAATGCGGCACCAAGGCAGGATGTTTTGAGACCACTGCCTATCACCGTTGCTTCCTCGGGACCATCCAAGTCGCTTAGTAGTTCCCGAATGATCCTGCCTGCGTCACTAGGGTAACCACCTACCGCACAACCCAGTGTGTCAATCACCAAACGTTTGGTTTGATGGATCACATCAGGTGGCAGATCTTGGAAGGTCAAGGTTGTAGCGTACTCAGCCAACTCTCGCGCGATGCCCATTCCTAATCCTCTCTCGTCCTTCCCTGTTTCATGACTTCCCTTGACAAATGAGCGATTGCGATCAGCAATCCTCCGTAGCACAGCGCCCCGCCCTGTTCGATACCGTTTTCAACAACTGGCGTTTCCGCAGGAGCCACATCGTCCATCCAACCGATCATGGTAACGGCTTCTGCGCAAAGGCCTCAGCAGGAGTCACCCTGCCTTCCTCTTCTCCGATATCAAGTGCCAACGCTGATCTCGAACAATCGCCCTGCTAGACCCCAGCACGGCTCTCGTTGATCGGCGGGGGCTGATGCTGACAAACCGATCCCTGGTTGGGCCAACGATTCACTTGGCCTTCTTACGGTAATCATGACTAATCTCATTCTCCAATCAACTAGTGTTCGAAGTGCACGTAGTACTCGAAACGATCTCCACGGTATAGCGCAACTAGATACTCGATCGGCTTTCCTTCGTCTGAGATCGTTGTCCTACGAATTGAAAGCAACGGGCTTCCCTCTGTCAAACCCAGCAGACGTGCATTTTCATCACTGGCCGGAATCGCTTCCAAGATGCGGTGACTCTCAGTGATCCCAATATGGTGAGCTTCTGTCAAGTAGGCAAGCGATGAATCACCTGCAAGTAGATCTCCCTCTGAGACCTCAACTCCGAGGTGGAATGGAACAAAGGCCACATGACGGCCAATCGGTTCACCATCGGCCAGCCTCAGCCTCTCGATTCGGTACACGCGCTCTCCCGTCTCTAGACCCAAGGCTTGTGCCGTCGAGACGGAAGCGGGCATCACTCTGATTGACACGACGCGCCATCCAGGCCTCAAGCCATGCGCGTACAGGTATCCTGTTAGACCATACGATCTTTGAGGGCCATGGCGTAGCTTAGGGTAGGCTACGAAGGTCCCCTTCCCGCGCTGTCGGTAGAGCACTCCTTCCATGACCAGTTGGCCGATGGCCCGCCTGACTGTAGTGCGACTCAGTCTGTATTGCTCCTGCAGCTCCGATTCAGGTGGAATCAAGTCACCCGGACTCAATTCTCCAACTGCGATCTGTTCCAGCACTGCTTGCCTTAGCTGGTGATACAACGGAACTGGGCTGCCGCGAGATATTGTCATTGTCATGTCCTGCTCTTGCTTCAGACGTAACTCCGATTCACGCCGACTCGGAGAGGACAGTAGGTGCCCTCCTGTGCATTATTGGCTATGCTCGGCCGCAGTCTGAGCACCCTCCGCTCACCGAGATGAGCAAAGTCATCTGTACAGCATCAGAGCTGTGCTGCTCGTCGAGGCGCCTCGTCATGGGGAAGTAGTACCCACATACCCATTCGACGAAGTCCGTGCGTTTCGCTATGGCGAGGATCGAAGACTGTACCAAGTGCGCGCGGGAGTTGATCAGACCGAGCATGACAGCGAAGCCCTTGGCATTTAAGTTCTCCGCTCCCACGTAGACTCAATCCCCCGTTGTCCCGGTGGCGACAACCTCTCCGTCCTTGACGGCCACGAACCCGTTGGTGAAGACGTTCCGCTGTGCGTCGATAGTGATCACCTAGCCATTCTTGATCACCAAATCGACAGACTCTTGCTCCTCCATGTGGTGCTTCTCCTTTGCCAGGTGAGTGGGGTCATGGTGCGTGCCGCTGCGGGGCACCCTACACGACGGCTATGCCGTCCACTACACTAACTTATCCCTGCTCGACCTGCCGTGAATCAAGGCGTTGCCTGGACTGTGCTCCAGGTGTGCTCCAGGAAAGGTTGTGCCTCTCCGCCAGACTGTAGCACTAGTTGACCTGACGAGGGACAATGTACTGAGTGTGCTGGGTCCGGCGTTAGTTCGATGCTGGCTGCGTAGTCCTTCTTGATAGGTAGCATGCTGACTCGATGTCACGACATCACTATGTTCCCACCTCCCCATTATAGCGTGAAAGAGATCTCTTGTCAAGTCCTCGCATTCACTTTTAATGTTACTGAAGTGGTACAGTTCACTCAAATGATAATGTTACCGAGGGGACTGTGCCCAACGAAGAGAGGATGACGTTGAACGAAGGCAGGAAGTATCTGCGACTGATCAAGAAGCGGTATCTCAAAGCGAGGAAGTTGGGACGCGGGCGCTTGCTGGATGAGATGCAGGCCATAGCAGCCTTGCATCGCAAGAGTCTGATCCGCCTCATGTCGGGTACCCTGGAGCGAAAAGCCCGCCATAAGCAGCGGGGCTGCTGCCGTCTTCCCACACCCCGGGGTGCGCTCTTTGACAAGCTGTGGATGCTTCGGTTACAATGTGGCGCGAGACAAAAGGTGACCTCACCGCGCGGTGAGGAATCAGACATCAGGATAAGGAGCGTCACCAACGTGCTGGGCCGTCAGCTAGATCTCTGGGGATTTGGGCGGCCCTTTGGTTTATGGCGTGTCGAGGCGCAAGCGGCGGTAACAAGGAGGGGAGAATGAGCAAGGTGGTGTTGCGGACCCGACAGGAGTGCGAGGATTTCGTGCGTGGCCTGTGCTTCAGGGGAGCTGGCGGAGGCGGCGGGCCCACGGGAGGCTTGAAACTTCTTCTCGACCAGTTGGAGGCTGGCCGCGAGATAGAATGGGTGGACCTGGCTAGCCTTCCCGACGACGCATGGACGGTCACAGTGGCTGGCATGGGCGGCAGGACCGGCGAGGGAGGCACCGAGGAGGAGCTGGCCCAACTGGGATGTGTCGAGGAGAAGTATGACCACTTGGGTCTCGCGGTAGCTGCCGTCAAGGCGCTGGAGGACTCCGAGGGGGCTCGAGTGGAAGCTATCGTGCCTGGAGAGACAGGGGCCAGCGCTGTCCCAGCGGCCATCGCCACCGCACTGGAGTTTGGTGTGCCTGTAGTGGATGCTGACTACGCTGGTGGCCGCGCGATTCCCGAGGTCCCGCAAGCGATACCGGAGCTTCGAGGAGTTCCCGTCTGTCCGATGTCCTTCGTGACCCGTTGGGGTGACGTCGTGATCCTCAAGGACACGGTCAGCTCGGCGATGGCCGACCGTATAGGTCGCATGATAACCCTGGCCTCTTATGGCGCTACCGGGTTCGCCTGGTATCTGATGCAGGCCAAGCAGGTGAAGGACGTCGTGGCGGTGGGGACTTTGACTAAGGCACTCAACGTCGGGCGGGTGATTCGAGAGGCTCGTGAGGCAGGCCTTGACCCGGTGAAGGAGGCGGTCGAGGCTGTTGACGGCTGGTTGCTCTTCGAAGGAGAGATCACCGAGACCGAGGTGGCGGACGAACAGTCCTACGCCTTCGGGCTGGGAACTCACAAACTCAAAGGACTGGGAGGCCACGAGGGACATACCTTCAGCATTTGGTACAAGAACGAGTACCACGTGAGTTGGCTGGACGACGAGCCTTTCGTGACCAGCCCCGATTCCATGATCATCGTGAATCTCAAGACCGGCGAGCCAGCGATCAGTTACGATTTCTCTGTGGGGGATCATGTTGCGGTCATTGGACGCAGGGCCCACGAAGCTCACCGCACAGCGGAAGGTATCCAGGCGCTAGGTCCGCGGCACTTCGGGTTTGACATCGACTACGTAGCCATCGAGGAACGAGTGAAGGGATTTGACCTCTGAGAGGAGGAGGCGATGAGCAAAGTAGCATTGCGTAGCCAGCAAGAATGCGAGGATTTCGTACGCGGTCTCTGCTTCATGGGAACTGGCGGAGGCGGACCTCCGAAGTTGGGCCTGAAGCTGCTTCTAGATCAGTTGGAGGCCGGACGCGAGATCGAGTGGGTGGACGTAGATAGCCTACCGGATGAGGCGTGGACGGCCACAGTGGCTGGCATGGGCGGCAGAGGCGGCACGGCCCCCACCGAGGAGCAGTTGGCCGAGCTTGGCTGCGTAGATGAGAAGTACGGCCCGTCGGGTCGCATGGTAGCCGCGGTCCAGGCGTTGGAAGATGATGCGGGGATCAAGGTGTCAGCGATTGTGCCGGTGGAGATAGGGGCCAGCAACGTTCCGGCACCCATAGCGGCGGCACTGGAACTTGGAATACCGGCAGTGGACGGTGACTACGCCGGTGGCCGGGCCATTCCCGAGGTGCCACAGACGATACCCGAGGTTCGGGGCGTGTCGGTCTGCCCCATGTCCTTCGTCACCCGGTGGGGCGATGTGCTTATCCTGAAGGACACAGTGAGCACAGCGATGTCCGATCGCATCGGACGGATGATCATCGTTGCCGCCTACGGAGGCATGGGGGTGTCCTGCTATCTGATGCAGGTCAAGCAAGCCAGGGAACTGCTGGCTGCGGGCACCCTCACCAAAGCGCTGGAGGTGGGTACGGCCATCAGAGAGGCTCGCGAAACAGGAGACGATCCGGTGGCCGAGGCGATCAAGGCGGTGGATGGCTGGCTGCTCTTCGAGGGTGAGGTGACCTCTTCAGAGATAGCGGATGAAGAGTCGTATGCCTTCGGACTGGGGAGTCATTCGCTGACAGGCTTGGGAGAGTACGATGGCCACACCTTCAAGATATGGTACAAGAATGAATACCACGTCACTTGGAGAGACGATGAGCCTTTCGTCACTAGCCCCGACTCTCTGATCATGGTAGACTTGAGAACCGGAGAGCCTGCCACCAGCTACGATTTCTCCGTGGGCGACCGCGTGGCGGTCATCGGGCGCAAGGCCCATGAGGTCCACCGTACCAGCAAGGGTGTTGAACTCCTGGGTCCAAGACACTTCGGATTTGACTTCGACTATGTGCCCATTGAGGAAAGGCTGAGAGAGTTGGGCCTTTAGGGGAGACCCGTCAGAGTGATAACTGCCTTGGAGGATTGACATGCCTAAGACCTTCGATCTGGAAAAGCTGATAGTTGACGTATTTGCGCCTCAGCCTGGGGAGAAGGTGCTGGTGATGAGCGATTTCCCTCACGGAGAACTGGCCGACCATGAGAAGTGGGTGGAGCGGCGCAAGATGGCCCAGGAATGGCACTCTGCCTTCCAGCGGTTGGGGAAGAAGCTGGGCTTCGATGTGCATCCTCTGCTCACCTATCCCGCCACTGGCGCCAACAATGGCCCTCTTCCAGAGTCAGGAGAGATGGACGCCAAGGAGGTTCGCTTCGCGGACATCCTAGCAGACACCAACATAGCTGTCGCTCTCACGGAGTACTCGGCCACGGCCCCGTTGATCGGCTTCTGTCATAAGCTGCCGAACCTGCGGGCCGCCAGCATGCCCAAGGTGATGAGGAGCATGGAGGAGACGGCTCTCGCGGCAGACTACAGAGAGGTGGCACGTAAGGGCCATATCCTGGCCGACAAGCTGGTCCGTTCTCTGGGAGCCAGGGCGGAGTTCTCGACCGGACATAGGATATACTTCGACCTGCGCCATCGAGAGGGTGAGGCGGACGACGGACAGCTTCACGCTGACAAGAAGGGCGTGCGGTTGATCAATCTACCCAGCGGCGAGGCCTTCAGTGCCCCCTATGAGGGGGAGCTGGAGGGGCAGCCCAGCCAGACCGAAGGTACAATTCCCGCCATGTACGACGAAGAACTCGTCCTGTTCAAGGTGCGGGAGAACCGGATCGTGGAAGCGATCGGCGATGGCCTTCACGCGGCCCACATGAGGGAATACTTCGCCGTAGATGAGGCCCGCCGCAACATCGCCGAGCTCGGCTTGGGCTGCAACGACAAAGCCGTCATGTCGGGCAGCGTTCTGGAGGACGAGAAGGTGATGGGCATGCACTGGGCCTATGGCCTTAGCGATCATCTCGGTGGCACGGTCGGCATCGCCGATTTCAGCGATCCCAGCCACGCCGTGCACCAGGACATCGTCTACGCCAAGGGAGGTGCCATCGAGATCGCCAGTCTCGTTCTGGAATACGAGGATGGGACGTCCGAGGAGATCATCAAGGACGGTGAGTACACGATCTTCTAACCCCGTGTGTGGAAGGATAGTCAGAACAGGAGTCTATCTTGCAGGCCTCAGCAGCTCTTCCGTGCTGAGCACGTAGTTCACATCGACAACCGAGTACCGGAAAAGGAGGACACTATGCCTGGTTTGCCTTCGCTTGGAGTGCCTGAACTGCTGATCATAATGATGATCATCCTGCTCGTCTTCGGCGCAGGGAAGTTGCCCGAGATCGCCAAAGGGATGGGTCAAGCCATTGGGGATTTCCGTCGCGCCAGCCAGGGGTTGGATCTGGATGAACTAGTCCAAGGCAAGGAGGAGGAGGACACAAAGGAGAAGACGGAGGGGTAGAGTCTTCCTCCGGGCTGGGTACGTTCTGTTTTCCATGAACTCCGCCAAGAAGCAGAGGTAGGCATAGCTGGGCGTATTCCGCAATCTCTTCCCCATTATGACCTTCCAGCAATACGTGGCGAGCACATTACTTGTCGATGGTGCCGAGTTGATGATAGGTGAGAGAGTTCGTCGACTCACCTCCTTCCGTGAGTCTTGGAGATCCCACCCTCCCTTTGATAGAAGCTCAACACCCCTATCAGAAGCCTGAAGAATAGGTCACGATGTCTAGGCTCGGCCACGCCGCAAGACTGCTCATGGTCACTGAAGGTACTTTTTCCTGACCACAATCACCCCAAGTTGAGGGTTCGCAAGCTGGACTCTGGAGTTGGATGTCCTGACGAGGAGAATGAATAGCAGAGACAGAGTCCTCCGTACCTTGTCACACAGAGAACCGGATCGAGTGCCATTGGACATAGGTGGCTCGGACGTCACGGGCATTCATCGGGATGCTTACCGCGACTTGGCGCGGTTCCTAGGGATGGAGGAAGAAGTGCCGCTCTGCCACACAGTTCAGCAGTTGGCTCTACCCAGCGAGGAAATGCTTCAACGACTTGAGGTTGACGTCTATCCACTGTATCCAAGTCCACCTGACGGTTGGGAACTAGAGGTGAAGGATGCGGGAACACACCTGACGTTCACAGACGAATGGGGCGTAGAGTGGGCCATGCCCAAAGAGGAAGGGCTCTATTATGATATGATAGGCCATCCCCTCTCCCATGTGTCGGGAGTGGCTAAGCTAACTGACTGGCCATGGCCGGACGGCGCCAACCCGGGACGTTTCAGGGGATTGCGAGATCAAGCGGAGGATTTGGCTGCTAGTGGTGCGGCAATAACCATGGCCCCCATGTACGGAGGCATTCTTGAATCGGCCTTCTGGTTACGCGGCTACGAGAACTTCTACAGGGATCTGATCCGCGACCCCATTCTGGTGGAAACAATCCTGGACGCGACCCTTCAGTTTCATCTTGACTTTTGGCGCAGCGCATTGGAAGAGGTTGGAGACCTGGTGGATGTAGCGGTGGAGTACGACGACTTGGGATGGCAGTCAGGGCTGTTGATATCAGCGGAGATGTATCGACAGTATGTGAAACCACGGCACAAAGAACTCTTCAACTTCATAAAGGCTCGCTCCCAGGCCGCCGTGTTCTTGCACACTTGTGGGGCGGTGTATGAGCTAATTCCCGATTTCATCGAAACAGGAGTGGAGATTCTCAATCCTTTGCAGGTAAGTGCGGAGGGAATGGGCGATACTCGAAGACTGAAACAAGAGTTTGGAGACAAGCTGACATTCTGGGGAGGTGGAGTAGACACTCAGGGTGTTCTGCCTGGAGGAACGCCAGAGGAAGTGAAGGACGAAGTCAAGCGGAGAATTGCCGATCTCGCTCCTGGAGGGGGCTTCGTTTTCTCCGCAGTGCACAACATCCAGCCCGACGTCCCGCCTGAGAACATCATGGCTGTGTGGGAAGCCTGGAAGGAGTATGGGGCGTACACGTAGTCCACATTGGAATCGATCCATCCGCCAACGCAAAACTGACGGTCTTGGAAGTCCTCCGGCTGGCTGACCACGGTGAGCCACTACACGCAAAGATCAAGAAAGGGGAAAGTGGATTGTGAGGATTCGAATGATAGCGCCGGTGACCACTGACAGACTTGTGAAGATCACATCTCAGCAATACATTGCTGCCGCCCGCCCGGACGCTGAGGTCACCGTGGTCACTCTGGACAAGGGTCCAGCCTCCATCGAGTCCCGGTACGAGGAGTCCTTGGCAGCCCCTGGCGTGGTGGCCAAGGCCATGCAGGCTGAGAAAGAAGGCGTACAGGCGGTCATCTCTGAGTGCATGGGGGATCCCGGGGTTGACGCAGCTCGAGAAATGGTCACTATTCCGGTCATCGGCCCCGCCGAGACATCGATGCATATCGCGGCCATGCTTGGACACCGTTTCTCGGTAGTCACCATCTTGGAGAGGCTGATCCCTGCCCTCCACGACCGAGCGACCAAGACCGGCCTGACGGGGCAACTGGCCTCGATAAGGGCGGTTGGCATACCCGTTCTGGAATTGGATGATCACGCACGGCTCCTGCGTGCACTTATCGATCAGTCGGTCAGGGCGGTTGAGGAGGACGGAGCTCACGTGATCATCTTGGGCTGCACGGGCATGGCTGGTCTGGCCAGGGAGGTAGAGAAAGGCCTGAAGAAGCGGGGCATCGGTGATGTTCCGGTCATCGATCCAGGAATACTCGCGCTGAAGATTGCCGAGGCTCTAGCCGACATGGGGCTCTCCCATAGCAAGAGGAGCTATCCGGTCCCGCCGCAGAAGGAGATCATCGGATACTGAGGCGAGGCCGCCAGCCAGCCGCCACAGCTTTACCCCCAACCCTGCAAGCTCAACCTCGAATCCGGACGGATTTCCAAGATTCTCACGATTGCACCTTGACAACTTGACTCACTTGGTGTATGATGTTGCAGAGTGAAAGGGGCTTTCATGCACTGAAAGCCCGGCCGCATGTCGGCAGTGAAGGAAGGATAGGCCCATGAGCCAGTATGTACTGGTGCAGGATGATATTGCCCCTCTCCTGGAAGGTCTGGCGATCTTGGGCACAGGTGGGGGCGGCTCTCCTTCGTGGGGCAAGGCGATCCTGGAGCAAGACCTCGCCATGGGCAGGACGCTGACCATCATCCCCCTTGAGGAGATAAGCGACGATGCGACCGTCGTCAGCGGCGGAATGATGGGATCGGTGAAGGTCCTTGAGGCCATGGGCATCGAAGGAGTGATCGAGCACTGGGAGGAGCGCTTCGAGCTACTGGAGGTGACCCGCGTGATGGAGGGCATCCTCGGCAGAGGTGTCGACCACGTGGTGCCCTTCGAGGTAGGAGGCTTGAACACGCCGGTGATCCTCTCTCTGGGGGCTCGCATGGGCATACCCGTCATCGACGGTGATGCCCTCGGACGTTCCGCACCTGAGACCCAGATGACGAGCTTCATCGGCCATGGTGTTTCCCTGACCCCCATGCCACTCATCGACTACGAAGGCAACGTCGTGATCGTCCAGGAAGCCGCCGAGCCCACCTATGCCGACGAGCTGGGCCGCTGGGTGGTCACCAAAGGCGGCGGCATGGGCGCCAACAACCACTATCCGATGACCGGACGCCAGGCCAAAGAGGCGACCGTTCCCAACACCATCAGCGGGGCGCTTGAGCTGGGACGTACTGTGTTCCGAGCGCGACAGGAAGGCGACGACCCTGTTGCTGCGGCCATCGCAGCTCTCCATGGTGTGCTCCTTTTCACGGGCACGGTAGAGCGCCTGGAAGAAGAGGAAAAGATGGGCTTCTACTACACCCTGGTCGACCTTCAGGGGATGGCGCAAGACGAGGGACGGAGCGCTCGATTGGTGATCAAGAATGAGACGATGCTCCTCTCCATAGACGACGCCACAAAGGCCATCTTTCCCGACCTGGTCTGTATGCTGGAGGCAGGCACCGGACGTGGGGTGATGAGCGTCGAGCTGAGGCCAAGTACGTCGTTGGCTCTGGTCGGAGTAAGGTGCCATCAGCGACTGCGTGAAGCACTAGAGTCCGAAGTGGGCGCAATTGCTTTCAGCCCGGCTCGCTACGGCCACCCCGAACTGGAATACCTGCCTATTGAGACCCTCGTGGAAGGCTTCGATTAGGGGATAGAGCTTGTCTGACACAAAGAAGCGTTATCGGATCAGAGCGGTGGAGCGTGCGTTGGATCTCCTTGGCACGTTTTCCGCATCCGAACCAGAACTCACCCTCACCGAGTTGAGTGCCCGGGTGAACCTGAGTGCGAGTACAACTTATCGCCTCCTGGTCACTCTGGAGAGCCGGGGCTACGTGGAGAACAAACGCAAGACAGGAGGGTACCGTCTGGGGGTCACCTGCGTCGACCTGGCCACTGTTTTCCTATCCCAGCTCGACCTACGTGAGCGGGTCTTGCCTCTGTTGGAGGCTCTCCGGGAAGAATACAGGGAAACAGTGCACCTGGCGATTCTGGATCGCAATCGGATGGAGGTGATCTACCTGGAGAAGCTGGAGGGTCTCCAGCCGATCGGGATGATGGGCTCGCGCGTAGGTGGGCGGGCACCCGCCCACTGCACTGGGTTGGGCAAGTGCATGTTGGCCTACCTGCCCGAGGGGACCGTACGTGGCTTCTATGCTGCCCACGGACTTCGCGCACACACTTCCAACACCATCACTGACGGGGAAGAACTGCTGCAAGAGCTGGTGGGCGTGAGACAGAGAGGCTATGCCATTGACGATGTCGAGCACGAACTTGACGTGAAATGCATCGCTGCGCCGGTGTGGAACCACGAAGATGCGGTGGTCGGGGCGATCAGTGTCAGCGGTCCAGAGCAACGGATGAATCGTCTCATCGCCAACGATGACCTGGTTGACAGGGTGAAGACCACGGCCAGTGAAGCCTCGATGCGCCTGGGCTATGCTCGCCGCGGAGATACAAGAGAAGTAGCAGAACCTTTGTGATTGCTTTGGCAGGGTTCTCCCTTCCTGTCTGAGGAGCTTTCGTCATACCATGAACAGAGAGCAGAATCTCCAACGAATACTCGATAGCAGAGTAATAGCCATCATTCGTCTGGACAGTGCCGCACAGTCGGTGCAGGTGGCTCAAGCTATCAAAGCAGGGGGGGTGCACGTCATAGAGTTCACCATGAATACCCCCCATGCTCTGGAATCGATCGGCGAATCGGCACACCTCTTTGGCGACGAGGTCCTGATAGGAGCGGGGACGGTCCTCGATCCCGAGACAGCCAGGGCTGCGATCTTGGCCGGTGCCCAGTTCATAGTTTCACCAACCCTGAACCAGAGAACGATCGAGATGTGCCATCGCTACGGGGTAATAGCTGTACCGGGAACTCTGACGCCCACCGAAATCCTCACTGCCTGGGAATGGGGCGCTGATCTGATCAAGGTCTTTCCCGCAAGAGTGGGGGGGCCTGCCTACATAAGCGATATCTTGGCGCCGCTGCCCCAGGTTCGGTTGGTGGCCACTGGCGGCGTCGGCCCTGCCAACGCGGCTGATTTCATCCGTGCAGGAGCGGCAGCGGTGGCCATCGGGGGCGCTCTGGTGAGCAGACACGCGGTGGCCGAGGGCAAGTTCGACTTGCTAACTGAGCAGGCGGGCCAACTGATGGCCGCGGTACATGCCATTGAGCCCGACGTGGGGATCAAGCGCAATGGTCACGGAACGGCGTGACACACGCCATCTCGTCAGTAGCTATGGAGCAGAATAGATGCAGGAGGGAAGATCCCTATGGACACAATCAGGCTGCTAGGCATCTGCGGCAGCCCTCGTAAGACCGGCAACAGTCGATTTCTCTTGGAGCGTGCTGTCGCGGCGGCCAAGGAGACCGCTCCGGACGCGGTGGAAATCGAAGTGTACACGTTCGCTGGCAAGGAAATCGCGCCGTGTATCTCCTGCTTTCGGTGCGTGGAGGCCGGTGACTGCACGACAGAAGATGATTTTCAGGAGTTGCGCGACAAATGGGTGGCGGCAGATGCGATTATCTACTCGGTTCCAGTGTATCACATGGGAATTCCCGGCCAGTTGAAGTGCTTCATAGATAGGCTGGGCAATTCTCTCTATTCCTACTATGGGGGCGTTATCTCCAGGAACCTCAAGACCGTGGGCGTTGCGGTACAAGGCAGTCACATCTTCGCCGGCCAGGAGCAGGTGATGACCACCTTGATCAATCACGCCGTGCTCATGAGTTGCGTCCCCGTTTCAGGGGATCCCTGGCAGTCGTACATAGGCGCGGCCGGCTGGACGCGGAATGAATCACGTAAGGATGGCCTACGCCGCTTATTTGATGAAGGAGAAGCGGATGCGAAGATAGCAGTATCTGCGGCGGAAAGCCTGGGCAATCGAGTCGTGCAAATGACACTGGTGATCAAGGCAGGCGGAGCATCGTGCCATGACATGCTGGCCGAGGATGGTACCTATCCGGCCTTTCTCAGTCGCCTTGGTTCTGAAAATCAAATGAATTGATAGGAGGAATGATGGATGCATTGACCATAGACGCAGAGAAATGCACGGCCTGTAAGGCGTGCGAACTGGTGTGCTCCTTCACACATGAAGGACTGTTCGCACCGACGCTGTCGCGAATTCGCGTGGTGCGCTTCATGGAGCGCGGCCTTAGCGTGCCTGTAGTATGCGTGAACTGCGCTCGTCCTGCCTGCGTCGAGGTATGTCCCACCGGGGCAGCCTACATCGATCGCAGCGTGCCGGTGGTACGGATCAACGAAGAGGAATGCATCGGTTGCGGAGACTGCATCAAAGCCTGTCCCTTTGGAGCAGCGGACTTCAATGACGAGAAAGAGGTGGCCTTCATCTGTGACCTCTGCGATGGCGAGCCGGTCTGTGTAGCCAACTGCATCTATGGGGCCCTGAGTTTCGAGCCGGTGCGAAGCGTTGCTCAGCGCAAGCGACGAGCCACGGCTGAGGCGTACGCGCTTGGAGAACACGTCGCGTGAAAGGAGAGCCATGCCAAGGGACATAGCTGATCAGCGGATATTGAACGTGGAACTGGACTCCGGTCGTACCTGGGTCGAGGAGGTCCCTCGTGAGGAGTTACTCCGGTTTCTGGGCGGTAGAGGCATCAACGCCAAGCTACTGTACGAACGTGTTGCCCCAGGTACTGATCCTTTGGGGCCGGACAATGTGCTCATTATTGGTCCGGGTACACTAACAGGCACCAGCGCGCCCTCGTCGGGCCGCACCTCTGTGACCTGCAAGGGGCCCGCCACCGGCCTCTACCTCAAGGTGAGCGTAGGTGGGCACTTGGGTGCTGAGTTGAAGTACTCGGGGTACGACTATCTGGTAATCCAGGGGGCGGCCAAGGACCCCGTCTATCTCTGGATCGACGATGGTCAGGTGGAGATACGCGACGCCCGTCATCTCTGGGGGCTAGGCACCCGGGACACCGACCGCCTCCTCAAGGAGGAACTGGGGGACGACGAGATCGAGATAGGCCTCATCGGCCCGGCTGGGGAGAACAAGGTGCTCTTCTCCTGCCTCATCTTCTCCCTCTACAACTCCGCCAGTCGCGGTGGAGTGGGCGCGGTGATGGGATCCAAGAACCTAAAGGCCATCGCTGCACGCGGTACTGGCGGGTTGAGAGTAGCTGAGGGAGACGAGTTCTTCGACCTGGCGGCTCGCACGCGTCGGGAACTGGCCGCGGATGCCGGCTCGAACACCCTGCACACGTGGGGCACCTCAGGCTCCGTCCCCGATCTTAATGAGATGAGGATGCTTCCGTCATACAACTTCAACGAGGTCAGGATCGACGACGCGGAAAAGCTCAGTGGTCAGTACTTGTTGGATGAGGGCTATCTGATAGGCCGCGAGTCCTGCTTCTCCTGCTCAACCGCCTGCCACCGGTTCGTGCATACCAAGGAGCACACGTATGGCGAGGTGCGAGATTCGGGGCCCGAATTGGAGACCGTGATGTCCTTGGGCGCAGAGTGTGGCATCATAGACACAGAGGCGATAATCAAGGCCAATCAACTATGCAACGACTATGGGATGGATGTGATTTCAGTCGGGCACGTCATCTCCTGGGCCATGGAGTCCTACGAGAAAGGGTTGATCAAGGGCAAGCAGGCGGATGACCTGGATTTACATTTTGGCAACGTTGAGAGCCAGTTGGAACTGATCCGGCGTATTGCCCTGCGAGAGGGCTTGCTGGGCGATCTATTGGCCAATGGCACCAGGCAGGCCGCAGAGGAAGTGGGAGGCGACTCTTGGAAATGGGCGATCCAGGCCAAGGGTTTGGAGCAATCGGGCGTGGACACACGGATGGCCAAGAGCTATGCCCTGGCCTTCGCTGTGAACCCCAGGGGACCGGATCATCTGATGACCGAGACCTTTGCCGAGTTTGGGTTCACGGAGGAAGCACGAGCATTGATAGAGGAAATCACCGGGGATGAGAAGTTTGCGGACCCCACCCTCCTCGATAAGCGAGCTGATATAGTGCGTTGGCACGAGGATTGCTTCGCAGCCACCGATGCTCTGGGGTTCTGTGCTTTCACTTCGACCGCCGCCTACGCCGTCAACCCGCAGAACATGGCTCAACTGTACGGCCATGCCCTGGGCATCCAGTTCAGCGAGGAGGAACTGATGAAGGCAGGCCGGCGAATCGTGACACTGGAGAGATGCTTCAACGTTCGGGAAGGCGCCCGCCGTGACGATGATACCTTGCCCTGGCGGATGATGAACACACCTGTGCCCGAGGGACCCAGAAAGGGAATGGTGACCGACAAGGAGATGCTGGACCACTTGTTGGACCAGTACTATGATGTTCACGGCTGGGATCTGGGGACGGGCATCCCGAAGCGAGACATACTGCAGATCCTGGGTCTGCTCGAACTGTGCGGGGATTGTGCCGCCGAGTAGGGAGAGCAGATGCCCAACATCAGGCTGCGTCTATTCGGCTTTGGACCCAAGGCTAGCGGCTGGGATACTGACACCTTGTCGCTTCCTCAGGATACGACGGTGTCAGAAGTATGGCAGAGTCTACGGTCCTCTGCTGAAGAGGGTGAGCTACTGGCACGGATAGATGAAAGGCACGTCTTCTTCCTGGTGAACGGCAAACTGATCCATGGCGCGCAACTACAGGAAGCCGTCCTGCGAGACGGCGACACTGTTACATTCATGGTCATGGCCATTGGAGGTCAATCATGGCATCCGATGGAGAACCACAGGGCACGGAGAAGCCCATTGTTTGGAGAGAGGGGGTGATGAACAGCAGAAGACCCGGCGGGAGATGACTCAATCAGGAAACCGACGATCAAGCGTTAGAATAGTCAAGGGAGGAAAGTCATGAAACTGCGAAGCTTGTACCTTTTCACCATATTGCTGATCGCCTCGCTGCTAGTGGGGGTGATTAGCTGCGGCACGCCGGCGCCACCGCCTCCGACGGAGGAGCCGACGGCGCCCACTCCCACGCAGCCGCCGGCGCCAGAACCGACCCCCACGACGGCTCCTCCACCTGTGGAGAAGCCTGTGATTGTGGTCGCCCTGGACAGCGACATCGATCACATCAACCCCTCTGAGTTCCGCAGCGACGCCGGCTACTACGCCGTCGCCAATCTGTACGAGCCGCCGCTCCTCCAGAAGCTCGTGCCGGGAGAGGAAGAGGGTGTACTGGTGGGGCTCGGCGAGTATGGCCCAGGCATGGCGGACGAGATCACGGTGGACGAAGAGACTGGCGTCGTCACTATGCACATTCAAGACGGTCTGAAGTTCGCCGATGGAACCCCCTTCAATGCACACTCCTTCAAGTATATGTACGACATGCAGTGGCTGTCGCCAACCAGCTACACCCCTGTGCTCTTCCCGTTTATGGGCTTGGGCGCCCCGGAGAGTGTAGTGGCGGTCGATGACAACACACTGGAGTTCCGTCTCGAGCAACTCACCCCTCTGTCTCTGGCGATCATGGCTTTCAACCCCTTGGGGGCGCTGGATGAAGCCACCGTTGAGGAACATGCCACACCCGATGACGAGTGGGCGGCGGAGTGGCTCCGTCGCAACGCCAACCCCAACGGGCCGTACGTGATCACTGAGTGGGAGCAGGGCGTGGAGTATGTCTTCGAACCCAACCCCAACTACTGGCAAGGGGAAGACTACTTCCAGAACTCCAAGGTGATCGTCAGGGTAGTTCCGTCACCGGAGGACCGAGAGCTACTGCTGAGGCAGGGCGACGTAGACCTGGCTTTGGGCTTGCCATACAAGAACGTGGATGACCTTCAGGCGGATCCCAACGTCAAAGTGTACCCCATCCAGTACACCAGACTTTTCTACCTGGGGATGAACAACAATCTGGCGCCCTTCGACAACAAGGCACTACGCCAGGCCATCTCCTATGCTGTTCCCTACGACACGCTCATCGAAGAGGTGTTCTACGGGTACGCTCAGAAGGCGACAAGCCCCATCCCCGTAGGTATGCCCACGCACACCGACGAGTTCTGGCCCTATGATACTGATCTCGACATGGCCGCAGACAAGCTGGAGGAGGCCGGATACGCTGATGGTCTGGACATAACCTTGGCTGTGCGCATGTCAATCCCCTGGGACGTCGAAGCCGCGACTTGGATTCAGTCCTCGTTGGCAGAGGTCGGCATCAACGTGACCATCGATCGTCTGCCCGATGCCCAGTTCTTCGAGCAGCTAAACGCGCATCAACTCCCGTTCTTCATCCACGACTGGTATTCTTGGGGCAATGACCCCTCGTACCAGTTGAGTTTCCTGCTCAAATGCGGTCAATTCACCAACTATGCCGACTACTGCAACGAGCGGGTGGACGAGCTCATCGAGACCGCGGCCTGGTCTCTGGATCCTCAGGTGAGGGAGGACGGCATGCGCGAGGCTCAGGAGATCATCATTGATGATGCGCCTTGGGCATTCCTCTATCAACCTGACTGGATCGTAGCTGTCGACAAAGACTTCTATGGCTTCGCCATGCTCGATGATCTGTGTCTCCGCTTCGCCCACATGGGCAAGGTCACAGAATAGAGGCAGGCGGACTAGATGTACGTGGGGCCGCTTCGAGCGGCCCCACGTACAAGGATGCGCGATTTCATAGTCTCAAGACGGGATCAATGTGGTGAGTTCTCGAGTTGAGAGGGGCAGTCAACCGTGTCATTCCGCAGGTACATAGCGCGTAGATTGGCCTTGGGTGCAATAACCCTCTTGGGTGTGATAGTGGCAGTATTCGTCCTGACCTTCGTGCTGCCTGGCGATCTGGCGTCGCTGAAGCTTGGACCATACGCAACCGAGGAAGGTTTGGCTGTGATGCGCGCGGAGATGGGGACCGATAAACCGGTACCTGTGCAGTTCGCGAACTACGTATCCGGACTCTTGAGGGGAGATATGGGCCAGAGCTGGGTGAGTGGTCAGGCCGTGCAGAGGGATATGGCGCAGCGCCTGCCGGCAACCATGGAGTTGGGACTGGCTGCCCTCATCATTGCACTAGTGGTGGGTCTCGTTCTAGGTATCATCGCAGCGGTCCGACGGGACTCCGTGGTGGATCAGGTTGTTCGTGGATATGCCATTCTCGGTGCCTCGACGGCGTCCTTCTGGCTCGCTCTGGTTCTAATCTACATCTTTTATTTCCGTCTTGATTGGGCGCCCCCGCCCTTGGGCCGCTTGGACGTAGGTATGGATGCTCCGCCGGCGATAACAAGGTTGTACGTCCTAGACAGCCTGCTCGCGAGAGACTGGGCTCTGCTTCGGCACAGTCTGGGACACTTGACCTTGCCTGCTCTGACTCTGGGTTTCATCGTAAGTGCTCCTGTGACCAAGATCGTACGGGCGGCCATGCTGGACGTGCTCCACTCCGACTTCATTCGCACGGCCCGGACAATCGGTGTGCCCTATCGGACCATAGTCATACGGGATGGACTGCGGAATGCTATGATACCTATTCTGACCACCAGTGGCATCGCATTTGGGTACCTGATGGCGGGGAACGTCCTGGTTGAGCGCATCTTCGCCTGGCCCGGCATCGGACAGTACGCCTGGACCGCTCTGACTACCAAGGACTTCGAGGCCCTGAGAGGGTTCATACTCGTGGTCGCGATCATATACGTGGTCATTAACTTGGTGATAGATGTGCTCTATAGCGTCATAGATCCGCGCATCAGGTTGGGCTAGGTAGCTTTCGAGCTGCGGATCGATGTGCTTCGCTGTGGCTTGGTGCTCGTGACATGCCGTAGGCGAGTGGTCAGAGGCAAGGAGTTCGCAGATTGAGCGCTCAGACATCGGCAGTGTTCTCACCTCCATCCCCGGCACGTTCCGTGGGGAGGGTGCGTCGCTTCTCGAAGGTGCTTCAGCAGAATCGAATGCTCCTCATAGGCCTGGCAGTCCTGTTAGTCGTCGTCGTCTCCGCGTTGGTGGGGCCCTATTTCATCACCTATGAGCCTTTAAGGACGGCGCCAGAGATGAAGCTCCTGCCGCCGAGCCTTGACCACCCGATGGGCACCGACAACTTTGGGCGAGACATCTTGGTGCGGGTACTGTATGGCATTCGTCTTGACCTCCGCATTGCCTTCATGGTGGCTTTCACCGCCCTCATTGTGGGCACACTGGTGGGAACGTTCTCTGGGTACTATCGAGGCATCATCGACGATGTGGTGATGCGCATCACCGATGTGATGATGGCTTTCCCCTCCTTCGTCCTCGCCATGGCCATCACCGCCATGTTGGGGAATACGATTCCCAATGTGGTGATCGCCATCGCCATCTCCTATGTGCCCTACTTCATCCGCTTGACGCGAGGGGAAGTCTTGTCGGCTAGGGAGCTGGGGTACGCGGAGGCGGCGCGTTGCGTGGGCAATCCTGAGTGGAGGGTCATGTATCTTCACATCTTGCCCAACTGCCTCACTCCTGCACTAGTACAGGCCACTCTCTGTTTGGGCTGGGCCATCCTGGATGCGTCCGGGCTGGCATTTTTGGGCCTCGGCGTCCGCCCTCCCATCCCCGAAGGTGGAGTGCTGGTAGGCGAAGGTGCACAGTTCATCATCTCCGGCGAATGGTGGATCTCGGTCTTTCCCGGGGCTGTGATTGTGCTCATGGCCTTTGGCTTCAATCTCATAGGGGACAGCCTGCGAGATATCACCGCTCAAGAGGAGCGTTGACCATGGCAGCGCGCGAGACCCTGCTACGCATCGAGGGCTTGTCTGTGAGCTTCCCCAGCGGAGATGGACGGGTGACCATCCTGGAGAACGTCTCCTTCGAGGTGTTTGGCAATGAGATCGTCGGTCTCGTGGGGGAGAGCGGTTCGGGAAAGACCATGACCAGCTTGACCGTGATGGGCTTCCTGCCTCCCTCGGGCAGAATCGAGGGAGGAGAAGTCTGGTTTGGACATGACAACCTCCTGAGTTACACCGAGGAGTACATGCGCCGCGTGCGGGGTCGGCAGATCGCGATGATCTTTCAGAGCACCCGCAGCGCCCTCAATCCTCTGATGCGGGTGGGCGATCAGGTAGCGAGGGTGTATCGCGTCCAGCGAGGTCTCGGCGCGCGCGAGGCACGGGCACAGGCTATCCAAGCCCTTACCCGGGTGGGCATCCCAGACGCCGAGCACAGGGCGCGGGCATATCCGCATCAACTCAGCAGGGGCATGTGTCAACGCGTTCTTATCGCCATGATGGTGGCTTGCGAGCCAGCCTTGCTGATAGCCGACGAGCCCACTACGGGCCTGGACGTGACCATTCAGGCCCAGATCTTCGAGCTGATCAAGGATCTTCAGCAAGCCGCCAACGCGTCTATCCTTCTGATTACCCACGACCTGGGCGTGGTAGCCGAAACTTGCGACCGCGTGGTGGTGATGTATGCCGGACAGGTGATGGAGACGGCGACGGTGGAGTCCCTCTTCGCCAAGCCCATCCATCCGTACACACAGCGACTGCTTCACTCGGTGCTGCGAGTTGACAAGACCATCGAAATGCCCAAGGTTGATGCCGGCCTCAGTGAAGAGGTGGCTTATTCCGTGGCCGGCTGTCGCTTTGCCCCACGTTGCCCCCGTGTGTTGCCGGGTTGCTGGGAGGAACATCCGCCTAGAGAGCAGGCCGGGCCTGATCATTGGGTGACATGTCACAACTACAATTAGGTATGCATAGATGAACACCAAGACACAGGATCCGGTGCTAAGCGTTGATGAACTGGTCAAGGTTTTCCGTGAGGGCGCCTTGACTCTCCGGGCCGTGAATGGCATCTCCTTCGACGTCTACCCTGGCGAGGCCATGGGCCTGGTGGGAGAAAGCGGTTGCGGCAAGACGACAGCGGCGCGCTCGATCCTACGTCTCATAGAGCCAACTTCTGGCCATGTGTACTTTGTGGGGACCGACCTCACCCAGCTATCCAGTCGCGAGATGCGCGCTCAGCGCCGGCATCTCCAGATGGTCTTCCAGGATCCAGATACTACTCTCAACCCTAGGTTCACAATCAGGCGTACTCTGTCGGAACCTCTTCAGCTTCACAAGTTGGTTGGCAACGGCAGCCTGGAGGAACGACTGCTGCAAACCATGTCCCGGGTCAACCTCGATCCTGAGTTCCTGGGACGCTACCCCCACCAATTGAGTGAGGGACAAAAGCAGCGGGTGGGTGTGGCCAGGGCGATCATCACAGAACCCAAGTTCGTCGCTCTCGATGAGCCAACATCATCCCTGGACATGTCCATTCGTATCCACATGATCGCCCTCCTCCAAAGGCTTCAGGAAGAACTGGGAATGACCTATATCTTCATCTCCCATGACCTAAGCTCCGTGCGCGCTTTGTGTAATCGGGTGATGGTGATGTACCTGGGAACGATCATCGAGTCAGGTCCCACGGATGAGATCTTCGACCGCCCCTTGCATCAATACACCCGCGCTCTGCTATCCGCGATCCCCATCCCTGACCCACAGCTAAGACGACAGCGCATACTATTGGAAGGTGAACCTCCCAGCCTGTTCGATGTGCCCAAGGGTTGCGCCTTTCACGAGCGCTGCCCTGACGCCCAACCTGGCTGCCGCGAAGTGAGACCGATCCTGCGCGATGTCGGTGCCGGACATCTAGTCGCGTGTGACAGAGTCTAGGGAGCGAGAATGCCGTGGCCAAGATCCTGATCGCCTGCGACAGCGACATCAACGATCTCGACCCCCAGGATTTCAAGTCCGACGCGAGTTATGCGGCCGTCGAGAATCTATACAACGGTCTCTTTGACCTGGAGGCTCGACCTGCCCGTGATGGCACTTGGAGGGCTGACGCTGAGGATGTTATGGGAGAGATCATCGAGAGCTATGAGCTGTCCGAGGACGAGACGGTGCTTACCCTGCACGTGCGGCGTGACGTGCGCTTCAGCGACGGCACCCCTTGCCTGGCCTCCTCCATCCAATTCACCTTGGAGCGGGCACTCCTCGGCCCCGGCTATCTCCGCTTGATGATGGAGATGCTCGCCGTGAGCGCCCCGGAGCAGATTCGCCTCCTGGACGACCACACCCTGGAGCTGCGTCTGCCTCATGCCAATCCCCTGCTCTGGT
>Ga0209979_1001130_pt1 | contig 30854 bp, 27 predicted proteins | sample AnhtaG_FD_183114 | JGI IMG/M metagenome (GOLD analysis project Ga0209979, IMG submission 183114) | Deep subsurface microbial communities from Anholt, Denmark to uncover new lineages of life (NeLLi) - Anholt_01485 metaG (SPAdes) (version 2) | ecosystem: Environmental > Aquatic > Marine > Oceanic... | reverse complement strand
TTACCGGATAAGCCTGACTTCCTTTTATACCGTTTGTTAGGAGGCCTGACTGAAGCAATAAATACCTGTTTTTGGCTTCACAAGGATTTGCTGCGGAGAAGCTTATGGTAAAACCCCGAAGTTTGAGCACAATTTACTATTGACGATTTACTATTGACGATTTACTATTGAGAAGAACAACGGTTGGCCACAAAGGCCCAAAAACCAATAATAGATAATAAATTGTAAATAGTAAATATCTAATGTGTGGTATAGTGGCTTATCTGGGCGAGAAGGTTGCCCAGCCAATCCTTATAGAGGGATTAAAACGTCTGGAGTATCGCGGCTACGATTCAGCCGGTGTGGCGCTGCTGGGCAGCGGTGCAATAAGAGTCAAGAAAACCAGCGGCAGAATCAGTGTCTTGGAAGAAATCCTAGATAAACCTGACAGCAGAGAGAGCCTCGGGCTCGGCCATACCCGCTGGGCAACCCACGGTCAGCCGAACACTGTTAACGCGCATCCGCACCTGGACTATACCGGCAAAATTGCCATCGTTCATAACGGCATTATCGAAAACTACGCTACGCTGAAGACGTGGCTGCAAAACGAAGGGACTAAGTTTGCAAGCGAAACCGACACCGAAGTGATAGCAAATTTAATCGGCTACTTCTACGCCAAAGGCGAACAGAGCGAGGGCACAAGACAATCCAGCGCCCAGAACAAATTCGAATGGGCGGTTCAGCGAGCTCTTCACCAGCTGCACGGCACTTTCGGCCTGGCCATTATCTGCTCAGATTTCCCTGATATGCTCATCGGCGCAAAAAGGGGAAGCCCTTTGATTTTAGGCGTCGGAGAGAACGAATATATCCTGGCCTCCGATGCCGCCGCAATTGTAGAGCATACAACTCAGGCAATATATCTGTCCGACAACGAAATGGTCGCCGTCAGCTCAAAGGGGTTTCATACCAAAACCATCGATAATGTCACCGTCACCAAGGACCTGCAGCAGATTGAGTTTTCGCTGGACCAAATCGAGCTGGGCGGCTTCCAGCACTATATGCTAAAAGAGATTTTCGAACAGCCCAGGACCTTAACCACCTGTATGGGAGGGCGGGTCGACCGCCAAAATGAAAAAATCAAACTCGGCGGTATAGCCGCCCACCTTCGCGAACTAACACGCACAAAACGTATTATTCTGACCGCCTGCGGAACGGCGTTCCACGCCGGCCTGGTCGGGGAGTTTTTGTTTGAGCACCTGGCACGTATCCCCACCGAAACCGAATACGCCAGCGAATTCCGATACCGCAACCCAATCATCGAAGACGGCACGGCCGTTATATCAATAAGTCAGTCTGGCGAAACCGCCGATACCCTTGCAGCGGTAGAGCAGGCCAAAGAGCACGGGGCAACCGTCCTCGGCATTGTTAACGTCGTCGGCTCTTCCATCGCCCGGGCAACCGACGCGGGCATATACCTGCACGTCGGACCGGAAATAGGCGTTGCCAGCACTAAAGCCTTTACCGCCCAGCTTGCCGTCCTGACAATGCTGGCAATTGAGCTGGGCAGAAGGAGACATGTAAGTAGCGACGAGGCCGCCAGATGTATCAACGAACTCTCCGAAATACCGGATAAGATAAGCCGAATCCTTGAGCAGTCCGACCATATCAAAGAGATTGCTGCAGCCAATATCGACAAGAACAACTGGCTTTTCTTAGGCAGGGGCTTTAATTACCCGGTCGCTCTTGAAGGGGCTTTGAAGCTGAAGGAAATAAGTTACATCCACGCTGAGGGGCTGCCCGCTGCCGAAATGAAGCACGGCCCCATCGCTTTGATTGTTGACGATATGCCTGCGGTCTTCATTGCAACGACCGATCCCCAATATGACAAGATTATGGGCAACATTTCCGAAGTCAAGGCCCGCGGCGGCAAAATCATCGCTGTCGCCACTGAGGGCGACGAGAACATCAGACTGCACGCGAACCATTTAATTACCGTCCCCGACGTGCCCGAGCTTTTACAGCCGATGCTGACCGTTGTCCCCCTGCAGTTACTCGCCTATCACGCCGCTGTCCTCCGCGGCCACGATGTTGACAAGCCCCGAAACCTTGCAAAAAGCGTTACGGTCGAGTAGAGACCTTAATTGATGCGAGAATCTCTCTGCATGTGCAGTGATTACCTAAGTGACACAATGCGAGCCGTGAGACGGTAAATTGTATCGGAACGGGCAAGTCATTCATTTCGCCGTACCCAATCGTTATATGCGGGAAAAAGTTCGCAAAACTTGACTTTTCACGGTAGTTCTTTATCCAGAGCAATGTGGACTCACCAACTTCCGCAGGGTTATACAGCATATCAGCGGTCACGTCGTAGCTCAGATGTGATGCGAGTTTTTCCATAATCTCTTCGTGAAGCAACTGAAGCTCTCTTGTTTTTTCCACCTCAAAGACCGACGCCGCTTCGCCAACCGAGCTTGTCGATGCCTGGATACCAATAACTCTCAGCTCCCCCAATGAGTTCCCCTCTGCGAGGCTCTTCAGGACCTCCTCAACCGCCGCAATACCTCCTTCCTCGATACACCCCATAGCCAAGGAAATATGGGGCAGACAATTTTCCCTATTTAGAACTATTTTTTCACCGTATTTTCTGGCCAGCTCCCTGTTCGCTTCAATTGCTCTGTCCATCATCACCTCTGCCGGCAGTAATACGACGTCAACTGCTTTTCTGCTCATATCTTTCTCCGAACTCAAAAGGTGTTATTTCGGCGCCGTGATCTCTGCGACGACTTCCTCGTATTGTCTCAAAACCTTCTCGTCTTTCTGTCCGACGATGATGTTGGCTAAAAGAATCGTCAGACAATTGCAAACAAAGCCGGGAACGATTTCATACATATATTTATCTAACCTGACCTGCTTCCACACCACCAGCACCACCGTCCCCGTCACCATCCCGGCCAGCGCCGCCTGCCAACTGGTCCTGCGTGAGAACAGGGCGAACAGCACCACGGGCCCAAACGCCGCCCCAAGCCCACCCCACGCATACGCAACAATCCCTAATATCGTGTCATTGGGACTGAGTGCCAGAACTAATGCTATCACCGAAATTATGATTACGCATATTCTTCCCGCGACAATAACTTCTTTCTCCGAGGCGTCTTTCTTTATTGCTTTCTGGTAGAAATCTTCCGTCAGTGCGGACGAACCGACCAGAAGCTGCGAATCTATGGTTGACATAATGGCCGATAGTATCGCCGCCAGCATTATCCCTGCCATCCACGGGTGCATCACTTTGCTTATCATATATACAAAGACCTTTTCTTCGTCGCCGCTGGTCAAATTATCAAACATACCTATTCCGATAAAGCCGACAATCACAGCGCCGGCCAGCGAGAGAAAGACCCAGATGATGGCTATTGTCATCGATTCGGCCAACTTCGCCACTGATTTGACGCTCATAAATCGCGCCAAGATGTGCGGCTGGCCGAAGTATCCCAGCCCCCACGCCCCAGCCGAAATTATCATCAATGCCGGAAATTTACCACCCTGCGGCACCAGAGTTGCCGACATATTTCTCAACGCCATGGCCTTTTCAATCATCGTGATTCCTCCTGCCTGGTAATAGGCCGCCGCCCAGGAGATAATCCTCTATGCTGACCGACCTGTGATAAAAATAAAACCCAATGCTCAGCAGCAATATGAAATAAACAATAAACGTAACTAATGTTGGGACCGACACGACAAATTGTTCCTTTAATCATCTCCGACTATTTTGCGCCCCATTCTATATGCGCTGCCTGTCGCTTCAAATAAATTTTCCTCGCTTCACATTTCCCTGCTCGGTACTGTATATTATTGCCAAGGCCAGCACGTTACGGAAATCAAATGGCTATTAGTTTTGAGCTTATCGCAAAATTATGGCGGGACCAAAGAGAGCTTATTTTTGCGCCATTGTTGCCGTTTTGCTGTGGTCCACCGTTGCCTCTGCTTTCAAACTTTCTTTGCGCTACTCGGACGTTTTGCCTCTTTTGCTTTATGCCTCAATTGTCTCCGCTGTCTTTCTGTTCTGTCTTTTATTGTTTCTCAGAAAACTAAGTTTACTGACGACCTTGGCAGGGAAAGATTATCTCCGCTGCGCTTTACTGGGCTTTCTTAATCCTTTCCTTTATTACCTCGTCCTGTTTAAGGCATACTCAACGCTTCGCGCTCAGGAAGCCCTGACACTAAATTTCCTCTGGCCGATAATGCTTGTCCTACTGTCAATACCCTTACTCAAACAAAGAATTAAATCCAAAAGCGTTCTTGCAATTCTCATCAGTTTTGCCGGCGTTTTTATCATTTCCTGTCGAGGCGATATTTTAGGATTTAGGTTTACCATCGCAACTGGAGTATTGTTAGCCGTTGGCAGTTCGGTAATCTGGGCACTGTTCTGGATTTATAATGTAAAAGAGAAGGGCGATGAAGTTGTTAAACTGTTTCTCAATTTTGCGTTCGGCTCTTGTTTTATACTTCTTTCAACGCTGCTTTTTTCAGAGCCGGAGGCTCCGAACTTCAATGCAGCTCTTGGTGCGGTCTATATTGGCCTGTTTGAAATGGGGATTACTTTCCTGGTCTGGATTAAAGCCCTGAAGCTGTGCGAAACAACCGCCCCCGTCGCAAACCTAATCTATTTGGTTCCCTTTCTTTCCATTGTAGTGATTCATTTTGTTCTCGGCGAAGAAATTCTTTTCTCAACAATAACAGGCCTGATCTTTATTGTGGCAGGTATAGTCCTGCAGAAGTGTTGACTTTCCCTCAAGTCCGGGCGTTCTTATAGGACATCCAAAACCAACCACCTTTTCTTGAGATCCTTTCTGTCAGCCGTTTTGCCCCTTTGCTAAAAATTTCTTATATTTTACTCAGCCTATAGAGATACGTAAGATGGCCCTCTGTGGGCTTATTAATTATTCGCAAGGAAAGGGCGAAATATGAGCAGAAAACAGAAGAAAGCCCAAATAGAACAGTTAGAAGGTGAATTGAAGGCGGCCCAACACGGCTATGTCGCCAAGGTTCGGGCAAGTGATTTCCGCCTTCTTAAGCTTGCCCTGGTTATGGTTATACTTGCGATAATAGCAGCCTTCGTACACGGACGAATCCAAATATAAAAGGTCGTTCCGGGGCCTTGCTTGCTATGAGCTTTGCCAGGGGGACCGCTAAGGCCCAGCCGCCTACGGCGGCAATCTCAACCGTACGACCACGAATTGAGACTCCCGTCAAGCTAAAACCTCTTTATAGTCTGCGCAAAATTCCTTCCTTTTACACTTGGGGCAATGAGTTCCCCTCCAGATATTGTCGAATTGCTCCGTAACCTGGCTGACTATTGTCTCGTCGTCGGCAATAATGCCGGCCTCAAAATTTCTTTTATGCTCGCTCTTGGCCCCCATCCCGGCGCCGGTGAGATTGGCACTGCCGACGTAAGCGAACCCGCCATCAACGACCACTGCTTTAAGATGAACTCGTGGACACAGGATGCGCTCCATGCCGTTTATTAAATTTGGATACTTGTCGAAATCCCTTCGGAAAGCCGGCCCCGGCTCCTTCGCGTGCAGCAGCCTTATTTCAACGTTTCTTTCAACCAGGCCGGACAAAATCTCCAGAAACGGCACCATTTTGCCGGCCTTGTTAACATAAAGGTCCTTCAGGTCGGACGTTGCTATCCAGACAAACTTGCGGGCTTTCTCAATTCGCCCGCAAATCACCTTTTTGTATATACCTTTGTCGCTTATGAATTCAATCACTATTGACCCGCCCCAAAGACGAGTATGCCTTTTCGTAACAGCGGTCACAACCACTTTTCTTCCCCTTTTTTTCCTTACCAACGTCCGTGTTTTCTATTGTGTTCTACGGCTCTCATTTCTCAGGCGCCGCCCTCGTTTGAAAGCCTCACCTGCAGAACATACTCGATAATATCCGCTCTGCTGACAATGCCGACCACCTTTCCTCTTGCCGTTACGGGAACGCGTCGAAAATTGTTATTCATCAGGCAGTCGCAAATATCCCGCAGCTTTGCACCCTCCTCAAAGCTAATTGCGGGCGTTGACATAAAATACTCAACCGTCTTATTTTTTTCATGTTTATGGGCATAAAACAAACGCAACACATCCTTTTCTGTAAGGACCCCCACTAAATTCATCTCGTCGTCCACCACGGGGACGCCTGTTATGTCGTTTGTCGCCATTAGTTCCACCGCCTCATATATGGGGGTGTCTCTTTTCGCTACTATCACCTCTTTTGTCATGATATTCCGTGCTGTGATCATCGCAATCTCCTTTCGTCGCCGCCTTTTCTTTCTTTACGGATTACTGCGATTGTCGCTTGTTTCCACCGATCGTTTGGCGCTACAAAAAGCATATTACTCCACTGTTGCTCCTGTGTAAAGCGTTTGTTGGGGTACGACAAAATATATTTGTCTAAAGAAAACACAACCAATAATATTCCTTTTCACTGTTAGAAAGGAAGGGTTATACTTTGTACTAATATACCTTAAATATAATATTAATCGTAATATACCCTGTGGAATTGTTGGAGACCAGACGGCTTTAATTCATAAGGCGTTGTTCTATAGGTATATAAGGGAGAAACACGTCAAAACCACAATATGGAGAACCAGTTAAGTTGTTAGTGAAAATAAGCCGTGTCAATAACCACCCCCCACAAGCAGACGAGATGCCCCTCGCAACAACAACATTAGTCAACAAGTTTTTTAACACCTTATCCACAACGATACGTACGGCGTTACAATATTTACTTGCCATCCACTCAGAAGACACTATACTAACCGCCCAAAACAGTCCACAAGATTAGTTGTGACATAGAGGTGAGCATGGATGATAGGATACAACCAGAGGTAAGAGCGCCGGGCCAAGCAAAGAGCTACCGTCCTCAGCCCCTGCATGAGCAGCGCAGGCCCAGTATAGGTATCGATATCGGCTCTACGAGCAGCGACGTGGTCGTGCTTGATGACAGCGGGGAGCTTATCTTCTGTGACTATGAGCGCACCAAGGGCCGGCCGATGGAAACAGTGCGGTCACAACTGGACAAAGTCTTTAGGCAGCTAAATACCTCAGACGCTTTTTTTGCCGCAGTGACAGGTTCAGCAGGGCGTTTTCTTGCTGGACTATCAGGCCTCCCTTTTGTTAATGAGGTGCCGGCACAAGCGGCAGCCATACGCCGATTGTATCCGCACTTGCAGCAGGCGACGATAATCGATATGGGAGGGCAGGACAGTAAATTAATTTTCCTGTCCACTGGGCAGGGCCAAAGTCGCGTGGGCGATTTCGCCCTAAACACTGTCTGTGCAGCCGGGACAGGAGCTTTTCTTGATCAACAGGCCCAGCGGCTGGGCATAGATATTGAAGGCGAATTTGGACGGTTGGCCCTGCAGAGCAAGAGCGTCCCGCGAATGGCAGGGCGGTGCTCGGTCTTCGCCAAAAGCGATATGATCCATCTCCAGCAGCAGGCAACACCAAACTGTGATATTATAGCAGGGTTGTGTTTGGCATTGGCGAGGAACCTAAAAAGCAATCTGGGCTGCGGGCGCGAGTTTGTCAAGCCTATTGTGTTCACAGGTGGCGTTGCAGCTAATGTTGGCGTGGTCAGGGCCCTGGAAGAGGTCTTCGAATTGACCCGGGGCGAGCTCGTGGTGCCGAAGGAACACTTTTTTACCGGCGCCATCGGAGCAGTACTTGTCGCCAAGAGCAGGGGGAGTCGGGGCGATTCTGGTGGCCGAATTCAGCTCGATAAAATCGACAGCTATCTTGCAGAAAGAAGCTCTGGTTTGAAAAAGGCCCCGCGCCGAGAGCGCTTGAGTCACCCAACTTTACCGCCCCCAAAAAGTCCAGTCTATGAGGGTTTACTTTCAAAGGCAACCGAGCCGATAGAGGCCTACCTTGGTGTTGATGTTGGCTCACTCAGCACAAATGTGGTGGTTGTCGATGAGCAGAGGCGTATCCTTGCCAAGGCATATTTAATGACAGCAGGGCAGCCTCTCGAGGCGATAAGACAGGGCCTGGATATGGTGGGCAAGAAAGTAGCCGGAAAGGTGAAGGTTCTTGGGGCCGCAAGTACAGGCTCAGGTAGATACCTGACCGGCGATTTTATAGGGGCCGACGTCGTTATAAATGAGATAACTGCTCAGGCAGCCGGGGCGGCAATCGTCAATCCGGAGGTTGATACCATCTTTGAGATTGGAGGGCAGGACAGCAAGTACATATCGCTGGCAAATGGCGTGGTCGTCGATTTCGAAATGAACCACGCCTGTGCGGCGGGGACCGGCTCGTTTCTCGAAGAGCAGGCACAAAGGCTCGACATAAATATTGACAAGGAATTTGAAGAGCTTGCTTTCAAGAGCGATGCCCCTATAAAACTCGGTGAACGATGTACCGTCTTTATGGAGTCTGACCTGCTAAGCTATCAGCAACAGGGGGCCAGGACAGAAGACCTGGTGGCCGGTTTAAGTTATTCGATCGTTGCCAATTATCTTAACCGTGTGGTTGGGCGGCGTAAAATTGGAGAGAATATTTGCTTCCAGGGCGGCACAGCCTTCAACAAGGCAGTATGGTCCGCGTTTGAGAGGGTAACCGGCAAGCCGATTATAGTGCCGGACCATCACGAGGTGACCGGGGCTCTGGGGGTGGCATCTATTGCTGCCGAGTATATGAAGAACAGAGCTGCTGAACAAGGGCAAGGCGAGCCAAGTAAATTCAGAGGCTTCGAGAATCTTATCTCGGTGGATTACGCCGTGGAATCTTTTACCTGTGAGCACTGCCCCAACCACTGTGAAGTTAAGAAGGTGCAACTGCCGGAGGCTGAGCCGTTATACTATGGCTCACGATGTGACAGGTACAATCTGAAGAAGGAGGCAGACAAAACCACGGGCCTTGACGCGTTTGAATATCGCAGGCGGCTGTTACACGAATACGCAGAGAGTTCCGAGCTGGCCGGCAAAGCGGTCGGCCGAAGTGAAAGGGGGGCCACGATAGGCATTCCTATGGCCTTGATTTCCTGGCAGCTTCTGCCTCTGTTCGTTCGGTTCTTCAAGGCGCTGGGGTTCGAAGTAATCCTCTCGGGCCGGACCGACAAACGAATAATCCGCATGGGTGTGGAATCCGTCACCGCTCAGCCCTGCTTTCCGGTAAAGGTCGCATACGGCCACATCGCTGAGTTGATTGACAAAAAGGCTGACTACATCTTTTTGCCGAGCATTGTTTCGATGACCGCCAGTTTCCCTCAAAACAAGCACAATCAGCTTTGTCCCTACGTGCAGTCGCTTGGCTACCAGGTCAAAACCGCTTTCGCAAACAGGCTTGGGCAGACGAAAATTCTTGTCGGCCCTATTCGGCTCGGCGAGGGTGAAAGGCTCATACGAAAGAGTTTCGTTGCGCTTGGCAGGAAGTTAGGCGCCTCTGCTTCGGCCGTTCGCAGGGCGAGCACAGAAGCATTCTCCGCCCAGGCAGGTTTTGAGCGGGCACTGAAGCAAAAAGGCAGGGAAATCCTTAGCCGAATCGGGTCTGGAGAGAAGTTGTTTGTGCTGGTTTCCCGCCCATATAACGGCTGTGACGATGGAGTGAACCTCCAGTTGCCGCGCAAACTTGCCAGGCTTGGTGTTAAGGTTGTGCCGATGGACATGCTGGATCTTAAGGAGGCCCAGCTTGGGGACGAATCGCTGCACGAAAGTGTCTATTGGTCATACGGCCAGAAAATCTTAAGAGCCGCTGAGATAATCAAAAACGACCGGCGTCTTTTCGGTATTTATCTTTCAAACTTCAGTTGTGGGCCCGATTCGTTCTTGATGACATTTTTCAAGGACATAATGGGCAAAAAGCCGTGTTTGCAGTTAGAGATAGACGAGCATTCCGCTGATGCGGGCGTGATTACTCGTCTCGAGGCTTTTCTTGAGAGCCTGAAGAACTATCGGGCCCCGGAGCAACCGGCCCCGGCCGCTAAGGGTCTGGCTGCCTGCCGCCTCAGCAGGGAGAGAACGCTGTATATCCCCTACATGGGCGATGCCGCTTATGCTTTGGCTGCCTGCTTCAGGGCTTACGGCCAGCCGGCTGAGGTAATCCCTTTAGCGGACGAGGTAACTCTTTTGGAGGGCAGAGCATTTACCACCGGCAAAGAGTGCCTGCCCTGTACTATAACCACCGGAGATATGCTTAAGCTTCTAAAATCCGACGGCGTCGACCCGAAAAGAGCGGCCTTCTTTATGCCTGCCGCCTCCGGTCCCTGCAGGTTCGGAATGTACAACTGCCTGCACAAACTTGTTCTAAGCTATGCCGGCATAGAAGGCGTGCCTGTGATTGCGCCGAATCAGGACAGCAGCTTCTACAAGGAATTTATGGGCAGTGTCGACGGCTCGTCTGTGACCGGCTTTTTGAAAAGTATTTGGGTTGCAATGGTGGGCGCCGATTTACTGCACAAGCTAATCCTGCGGATTCGGCCGTTCGCCGCAGACGCCCACCACGCGCAGCAGGTTTATGAAAAATTACTCAAGCAATGGACAGAAGCCGTTGAAAGTCGCCGCAGCCTGGGCGAGATGCGTGAGCTTATGGGTACTATCGCTGATTATTTTGAAGCGGTCCAATTGGATACTACCGTCCGAAAGCCGAAGATCGGGATCGTCGGCGAAATTTTTGTCCGCAGCCATCCCTTTGCCAACATGAATATAATCGCCCGGCTGGAAGAGCTCGGGGCCGTTTGCGATTTGGCATCACTTGCCGAGTGGATTTATTATACCAACTTTACGCGGAAGAAAATGGCCTGGCGACAACGCCGGCTTGGCGACCTGCTTACAAACATAATGATGAACCGGTTGCAGCACAAAATTGAAGGTACACTTGCTGAGCCTCTGGAGGCTCGATTCGGCAGATTGGCCGAGGTGCCCATAGAACATGTTATCGAGCGGGCTGGGCCCTATCTGCATCATTCGTTTGAGGGCGAAGCGATACTAACTGTCGGCAAAACGGTCGAGTATTATCACGATGGCTTCGGCGGTGTCATAAATGCAATGCCTTTTACCTGTATGCCCTCGACGGTCGTTAGTAGTATCTCGCGGCGGATAAGTGCCGACTGTGGTGATATGCCGATTTTGAATTTGAGTTTCGATGGCCAAGAGGACCCTGCCTTGACTACGCGCTTGGAGGCGTTTGTCGAGCAGGTTGCCTCCAGACAGCAGGGCACCGTAACTGCTGCCCAGGTCACGGCTGTGGCCAGGTAGCGCGGCCCGGCGAGCATGCACGTTATTTGCTCAGTCGCTTGCTTTCGGAAAATCCTCTCTGGACATCCTCAATCAGTGCCGGCGATTTTGTACGGGCCCATGCAGTCGTAAATGAAATTGCTGCTTAGCCGGCCGATCGGGTTGGGCTTGCAAGTTGTACTCTCTTGCAGAATAAGGCCCTCGTTATATCTGCTTGTTGAGCTTAATCATATTTTTAGCCGTCTCCAGCACTTTATTGCGGAGCGCTTTTGGCGCAAGCACCTGTACCTGGTCACCGTAGCCGAGAATCCACCAGGTTATTTCGCCCAGGCCATCAACGCGAAACTCGACAGTGGCCGAGCCGTCGCTGTTGCGTGCCACCTTTTGCGTGCTGTGCCACTGCACCTCGGCAACATTCTCGGCCACTTTGGGCAGGAACCGCAGCTTAATATTGTAGAGTCTGCCTTCCGGTATCATCGCCCAGGCTTTACCGAGATAATCGTATAAGTCGAAGTTCTCGCCGTCTATAAAGCATTTGTCCAATACCTTTAGCTCCCTGATGCGGTTGAGCTTGAAGGTGCGAATGCTTTTGTGCATGCTGGAGTGGCCCAGCACGTACCACGCCCGGTGGTTGTACAATAAATGGTACGGGCTTAGATATAAGTCAATAACTTTGCCCTCGAAGAGGGAATGGTAGCGGATATTTACCCTGCGTTTTTTTGTGATAGCCTTTTGCAGCTGTGCGAACGTCTTATCAAACAGATTCATAGTCGCTTGAGGACTGACCTTGGTGGAGATGTTTCGCAGGGCTGTGTTACAATATCGTTTGATCTTGACCGGCAGATTGTTCTCGATTTTCAGAGCGGCCAGCAGAGCCGAGCGCTTAAACGGCAGCTGTATCTGACCGCGTGCTTTATGCACCAGCAGAAGCAGACTCAGGGCCTCTTGAAGGTTCAGGTCTATGGGCGGCAGGAAAAACGCGGGGGTCTATGGTATAGCTGGCGCTCTTGGCGTCGTAATGGTATGGCACGCCGAGGGCCTGCAGCTCTTTGAGGTCGCGGAAGATTGTCCGCCGGCTCATTCCAAATATTTGCGCCAGCTCACTGACGGCATAGCCCTTTGCTGATTGTAATGTCGTTAATATCTGCACGACTCTGCTAACTCTGCTGGATTTCACAACCTGGCTCCTTTCTGTGTTCCGTCCCCATTTTGCGCTCTTTTTCCAAAATGGGGCCGCGGCGAAACGCGAACCGTCGTTAAATATGAGCCCTCCCAAGCATTTTTTGTTGCGTTTGGGGTGCTCTTGTATCTCGTGCCGGGGCGCGGTCCTGGGTCTCAAAACACTCGTTTTTGCGATTCGGGTGCCCCCATGCCCCGGGGCACAATTCGCGATTATATGGCTAATATGGCGGTGCTGTCAAAGTTTCTCTGTCCCTCTGAGATTAGCCGCACGCCTGATTAGTGCGGGGGGCAGCTTTTTATGTGTTGACCGGCGGGAAATAAACAGTTCTAATGCCCTTGACAGCTTCCCTGGCGACTGGTATAATAGTTTTGCAATGTGGGGCTGAATACGCGGTCTGCAGCCAGACCGCTGATTTCGCCTGTTAAAAGGGAATCTGTCGTTTTCGAAGAGGGAAAAATGATGAAAAAAGCTGAGAAAGTGAAAGGTTTTGCCTTTTGCCTTTTTGTCTTGGCGTTCGTTTTGGGTGCTTTGATCTTCTTACCTGGCGGTTGTTCCCAACTCGGCGAGACCAGGGCTGAAGCGCGCAGAAGGCATAAACGCGCTCTTGCTATTAATCAGCAGCAGATGTTGGACGATATAGATAAGGCTCTGCTGCTTGATAAGCCGAGCAAGTTAACTGATAAAAGGATACCCTAAACTCAATGCTCGCTGCTGGATGCTCGAATCCAGCACCGAACATCGAGTATCGAGTATGGAAACTCTCATCGATTATTTTCGTCGGGTGGCGGTGAATCCTTGGTGGGTCGTTGCCATTGAATTCTCTCTTATCGGTTTTGTTGTTTACTGGGCCGTGAACTTTCTCGAAGGGACCCGCGGAGAGAGGTTGTTTCGGGGCGTTATATTCATTCTCATTGCCGGTTTTCTCATCTTAAAGCTAATCGTCGGGCAGTTTGCCTTCGAACGGCTGCGGTTTCTTTTTAGTTACTTTCTGATTTTTGTTTTGATCATCGCCGTTGCAGGCTTTCAGCCGGAGATTCGAAGGGCACTTATACGCATAGGACAGCCGAGATTTTTGGGAACTACCTCTCAGCAATTGGCAAAAACCGTACAAGAGATAATTACTGCTGTGACCCAGCTTGCCGACGACCGGACCGGAGCTATCATCGTTGTTGAGAAGCGCGTGGCGTTGGGTGAATTTGTAGAAACGGGCGTTCGAATGGATGCGCGAGTTACCGCTGAGCTGCTCAAGACCATTTTCCACCCCGGCACGGCCCTTCACGATATGGCCGTAATAATACGGGCAGACAGAGTCATTGCCGCCAGAGTCCAGTTGCCCTTAGCTGAGGCCGGAAGCGCAGATGGTGTTGAACTCGGCTCCCGGCACCGTGCCGCCATAGGCATAACCGCAGGTTCCGACGCCACCTGTCTGGTCGTGAGTGAGCAAACCGGCAATATTTCACTTGCCCAGGGTGGAAAGTTGGCCAGAGGCATAACGGAGGCTCAACTGAGAAAGCATCTGACCAGTACGATGGGCGAGATGGCGAGCTCCACTTTTGCAGGAGTTTTCGAGCGGCTCTGGAAGTCTCCTAAGAAAACAGCACAGCAGCACAAGGGCGAAGAGGCATCAGAGAAAGTGTGACCCGGATCGAACCGGGGCTGGTCCCCCGAAGTTATGTACTTATGTTGAGAAATATCAAATACGGCAAAGTACTGGTTGTGATATTCCTGACCGTCTTGATATGGGTCTGGGCGGACCTGGCTCTGGATGAAGAACTGCCCGTTTACAGTGCTACGATAAGCGTTGCCAGGTCTAATCCTAAACTCTGGGTGACCTTCGATGACGCATCGTCCGTTTCTATTGACCAGATAGTCCTTAAAGGACCACTGCCCAGAATCAGCGAGGTAAACACAAAACTGGAGCAGGGAGAGCCGCTGCAATTCTACTTTGATGCTGCACAGGCAAAAATGGATGAGCACGGCTCCTATTCCTTAACCCTGCTGCCGTTCTTGCAGGAAGACAAGGAAATAAAACGGCTTGGCCTCAAAGTCGAGTCCTGCAAGCCGGATACTCTCTCCGTCAAAGTTGTTGAGCTCGTTAAAAAATCGCTCGACGTAAAGTGTTTCGACGAAGACCGCAATCCCATAGCTGCAACTATCGAGCCGAAAAATATCGATATCTCTGTACCGGAGGATTGGCAGGGCCTCATTGCAGAAGTTCAGTTGACCCCTGCTGAAATCGACCAGGCAAGAGTGTCCGCTATCAGAAAAACGCCCTATGTCAGACTGCCTGCAGGCCAGATGAGAAGGGCCGACACAACTGTTAAAATCACGATGCAGCCCACAGATTTGCTCAGAGAAGACACTATAACAACGCCACGCCTCGGCTTTAGCTTAAGTGCCAATTTGCTGGGCGAATATAGTGTCGAGCTGGACAATCGCTCTGATGTTATGGGAGCGATCAGGATAAGGGCCACTCCGGATGCGAGACGAGCCTATGAGAAGGTGGCTTTTCAGGTGATATTGGAGATATATGATAGCGACAAGGATGCCAAGTCCGCCGAGCCTCTAAGGCGAAAGCTAATTTATAATTTCCCGGACGAGTCTCTCCGCGAGGGCGAGATTGAACTCAATCAAGAGCGCGTCGAAGCTCGGTTCAGGCTGATTAAGCTCACGCCTCCTCCTTCTGAGCCGAGTGTGGGAGGCTGAAGAAAGCTATTGCTGCTTCCACCATCATCCACAGTGCCAGCGTGAATATCCCTGCTCCGATAGCAACAAGGAGCCAGCTTTTATCAGCGAGAAAAATCATTTCGTTCTTCACCATCGCCCAGTTTGTAATCACCAGCATAATCAGACAGGGAACAGCCGCCACGACAAATTTGCGTCCGCCTTTGCCTTTTAGATAGAGCGTAATCACCAACAAAGCCAGCGCTGCCAGGAGCTGATTTGCGTTTCCGAACAAGGGCCAGAGTTTCATAGCGCCTTTGCCGTCTGCGCCTGTGGCAAAGGCCAAGGCCGCCGCGGTAAGGACGGCAAAGCTGGTTGCCGTCCATCTGTTGGCGAGGAAGGGCAGTCGCAGGTTCGTTGCCAGTTCACTAACCACGTACCGCTGGATTCGCGTCGAGGTATCGAGGGTTGTGCCTGCGAATGAGGCAATGAATACACCCATAAGCGTAATGCCGACCGTCTTGGGCAGGCCGAGCGAGCCTATTATATTGGCTGCGCCGATAACTACCGGCGCTATCTTGTCAGACAACCCTTTAGCCCCCACCCAGGAGCTGTATTGATATTGCCAGGCAGCTTGACCGCTAAGCATATTTCCGTTGTCAAGTTTTAGGGCCATTCCAATACCGGCTCCCACGCAGATAGTAACCAGCACCGCCAAAGCGCTTTCCAGCAGCATCGACCCGTAGCCGACAAACAAAGCATCCGGTTCTTTGGCAACCTGCTTGGGACTTGTGCCGGATGCAACGAGGGAATGAAAGCCGCTGATGGCGCCGCAGGCGATTATAACGAACATAAAGGGCCACATCGGCAGCGTATCTGCCGGCAGCGATGTATTGATGGCAGGTGCCACCAGAGGCAGTTTGCCCCCTAATGATGCGACCACTATGCCTGCGACCAGTAATCCCATCGCTATAAACAACTGCCAGGCGTTAATATAATCTCGCGGTTGTAAAAGCGTTGTTACCGGTAGAGTCGAAGCAACCCAGGCGTAAATCAGCAAAATTATTACCCACAATCCCGTCGCCGGTATCCCGAAGGCTGTGCCAAGGCTGATGGGAAGTCGGCTGCCTATAACAATGCACAGATACATTCCCGCCACGGCAACAGCGGTCGCAATCGGTACGTTGGCGCTCCTCTTATAAACGGCAAAGCCCAGCCCAACGGCTATCGGAATCTGCAGCCACACCGGAATCACCGCACTGGGAAATCCCGTGAAGACTGCTGCGATCACCACGCCAAATACCGCAATAACAAGAAGTAAGCTGAAAAACACAATAGCAAAGAATATGAACCGCACGCGGGCGTTGATATATTTGCCGGTGATTTCAGAGATGCTTTTGCCCTCATTTCGCATCGACACCACCAGCGAGCCGAAATCGTGCACAGCTCCCATAAAGATACTGCCCAGGAACACCCACAGGATAGCCGGAAGCCAGCCCCAGATGATTCCTATCGCTGGCCCCACAATCGGCCCCGTGCCGGCAATTGAGGTATAGTGATGGCCGAAGATTATGCCCTTCTTTGTAGGGACATAATCGATGCCGTCCTCCAGTTCCACCGATGGAACAGGCGTGTTCTTATCGAGTTTGAATATTTTCTTTGCCAGAAATCGTCCGTACGTGTGGTACGCTACCAGGTACCCGCCTCCGCAAACCAGCATCAGTAAAAGTGTATCCATTGCAATCTCTCCTTCGGATTACTCTTTGTGCGAACGGGCCAATACCCTTATCGGCACTTCGTCTATCGGCAGAGACTCGCGCAATCGGCCAATAATAAACCGGCGGTACTTTTCGTCGAATAGTTCCGGGTTGTTCACGAACATAAGTATCGTAATTGGATTTACTGCAATTTGAGTGGTGTAGTAAATCTTTGGCCAGCCGCCCTTACCTCGTTTTGTTGCGCCGGCTTTTTCTGTCTTTATGATTTCAAACGCTTTGTTTAGTTTTGCGGTGGGTATCCAGGTGGTGGTCTGCTTGAAGATATCAGCCGACAAATCCAGAAGGCTCTGAACATTCTTTGCCTCGGTTGCGGTGGTAAAAGCTATCGGTGCATTCTTTAAGCCCGGCAAGAGCTTAGTCAAGTACTTCTCATAGTCGCCGGTGACAGCACTCTCTTTGGCAAGGTCCCACTTGTTGACAACTATAATGCAGCTCTTGTACTCTTCAGCTATGAACCTCGCCAGTTTCTTGTCCACCTGCGAAACCGGCAGGGTCGCATCGATAAGAAACAGCACCACATCGGCCCGGCGGATCGACTGCGTCGCGCGTACATAGCTGTAAAACTCGATACTGTCGGCTATTTTGCTTTTTTTTCTTATGCCGGCGGTGTCGATGACGATGATGGTTTTACCGTCCTTTTCAAACCGTACGTCCACTGCGTCTCTGGTGGTGCCGGGCGTTTCGCTGACGATTACTCTCTCCGAACCCACGATTGCGTTCACGAGCGTGCTCTTGCCGGTATTCCGCTTGCCTACTATCGCTATCTTCATAGCCGGTTCGGCAGGTTTAGCCGATTCAATGTGCTCAATTTTTTCAAAGATTTCATCCAGCAGCACTGCTTTATTCAGATTGTTCTTTGCCGATATGCAGACAAACTCGCCGAAGCCCAGCGCCGAAAACTCGGCTGCTGCAGGGAACATTCTTGGTGTATCGGCTTTGTTGGCAACGCCGATGGTGTCGAGTTCGTTTTTGCGTAAAAGGCGCCCTATTTTTTCATCTAACGGGACCAGCCCATCGCGAATATCGACCATAAACAGCACAAGATTCGCCGATTCAATTGCCTGGAGGATTTGCCCTTCGATATGGCGGCTAAGCTCGTCGCTGGCGATTATCCCGTATCCGCCCGTATCGATAAGCTCAAAGTACTGCTCGTTTCTTTCGATGATGGTACTGACACGGTCGCGTGTAACACCCGCCGTCGGTTCGACTATACTTATCATCGCGCCGGCCAGTGCATTCAACAAGCTGCTCTTACCCACATTCGGCCGGCCAATTATCGCAACTTTCGGTAGCGCCATAGATTTCAACCCATACCCAATTGAAAAAACTAATTGTACCAGAATCACCAAACCATTTGAAGTGCCCAAATGACCCTCTGTTATTGCGGGGCCTGCAGCGCAGGCCCCCGAGTTGTTATTCGAACTGGAATGCGTAGAGTTTGGCCTGTTGCGTCTCGGACCGCGGAACCTGCCACCCTGACCACGCGCGGATGTTAGTTGCGCGAAATGTGATGTGTGAAGCGTGATGCGAGATACGAGATAAACCGGGGCCGCAATCGCCTGAGAGAATCGCCAAGTCGCTCTGTTAATTGCATCAGCTTAACTCTGCGGCCAAGGGCTCTTAGCTGCGAATTCTCACCTGCCAAGGCCCTGGCCCTGTTTATTTTTTCGACCGCGTCGGCTAATCTGCCCATCGCCAAATAAGCGACAGCCGAATCCCTTAATGCCTGAATGTCCTTTGGCCTGATATCGAGCGCGTGCGCGAAAAACTCAGCAGCATCCTCGAATCGGCCGTCCATAGCGCTCGCAAGACCGAGATAATAATAACCATCGGCATTTGCGCTATCGATATCAACTGCCCTCAGGAGGCAATGTGTTGCACAATCGACATCATCAACTGTCAGAAACATTGACCCCATAGAGACCAGTATGTCTGCATCCTCCACAGTCAGCTTCAGCTCCGCTAACAGATAATCTCTCCCCTCTGCTTTTTGGCCTCTCATCAGCGCGTACTGGGCCAGCCTGTGCCGTGGTCCTGTCAGCGTACTGTCCTTTTGCAGCGCTTGATTAAACAGCTCTGCCGCCCGCTCATAGTCGGCATTCTCAAAAGCAGTCTCTCCCAGATAAAACAAAGCCGCTGCAAAATCCGGCTTAAGCTCAAGTATTCTGCTGAACTTTTCCTTCGCTGATTCGGTATCGCCGGCCTCGAGCAGAAACAAGCCGAAATCCAGAATAACATCAACGTCACCGGGACTTGTGCGGAGCTCCGCGAGAAAATGCTCGCGGGCATGCACTCTGTCGGCCTGCGACCAGTAGGCTTGAGCGATTCGGTAGTTAATTTGGGGGTGAGTCGGCTCAAGTTCAGCCGTTCTCAGCCAGCAGCGAATGGCTTTTTTGTACTCGCGCCGAGCGAAAAGGCTGTTGCCGATGTTATAGTAGCACAAGGCACACTCCGGATTTATCTGCTGGGCAAGATAAAACATCTGCTCAGCCAAATCGTGCAGCTCCATTTCCGTATAAGTAATTATCCGATTGCAGTAACACGGCTCAAACCCGGGGTCGAGCTCTTCAATATGCTCGAAAATCTCGACAGCCAGATCGTATTGGCCGACGCGCGTATAATCGATGGCAAGAGAGTTTAATATCTCCAGGTCATTGGGGCTTAACTGCAGGGCGATTTCATATTCGCTTATTGCGTCTTCAAAGCGATTTATTGCGTCTAATGTAAGAGCTTTGTTAAAATGCCATGAGCTGTTCGACGGGTTTATCTCGATGGCGGTTTCCAGCGCGTCGAGTGCCTGTGACATTTTGCCGTCTTCGTAAAGCTCAAAAGCCTTGCGCGCCTTTCGCTCTGCTTCTGTGTAGTAGCCGAATTCCATATCTTCGAAGACCATAAAGTCACCTCACCTCTCTGTTACTAAACAACCGGCGCGATTGCCCAACTTACGTTTCGCTCATAAACTGCCCCCGGGTTAGTAGTTTTTTTGCCGGCTCCGATTCTTTTTGTCACCCGAAAAAAATTTGTTGGCAATCCAGCGTACAACCTCTTACGATTACAGAGGTTAGCCTCAAGTACCGAACCGGCGTATCAGGAAGCTCTTTTGGTGTCGGGCTGTTTTTCTGGAAAGTAGCTTACCAGAGTCTTATAATGTGGCCCTGTCGTTTCTGGATGCTCGTTGCGAGAATCCAGGATCAAGGATCAAGTATCGAGAATCGATAGTTTTGGAGAAGCGCTACTATGATTAAAGAAATAAACGGTCAAGTAACAGCCGGCAAGGGCAGTTACGCCATTGTGGTCAGCAGGTTCAACGAATTCATAACCGCTAAGCTGCTTGCCGGTGCGACAGATTGTCTCCGCCGTCACGGTGCTGCTGATGAGCAGATGAGCGTGGTCTGGGTGCCCGGAGCTTGTGAAATCGTCATAGCCGCAAAGAAACTGGCCCAAAGCGGAAAATACGTCGCCGTCATCTGTCTTGGTGCGGTCATACGCGGTCAAACCTGCCATTATGATTACGTTTGTCAGCAGGTGGCCCGAGGTGTGGCACAAATCAACTACGATTCAGGGGTTCCGGCAACATTCGGCGTCCTGACCTGCGATACTCTTGAACAGGCCGTCGAAAGGGCCGGTTCTAAGATGGGAAACGCTGGCGCTGATGCAGCAATGGCAGCTATGGAAACTGTCAACGTGATGGAACAGATTTAGATAGTGGCGTATCTCGCGAATCTTAAGCAAAACCGCGAATCGCAAAATGCAGCTGGACAAAAGAACAAGGGCCAGAGAATTGGCAATGCAGGCACTATATCAACTCGATGTCCAGGGCGAGGACCTGCTCGGGCGTTTAGATGAGTTCTTCATAGAGAACGAACCCAATGACGTAGTACGCAAACTCGCCGCCGATTGGACAAAGGCAGCGTGGAAAAATTTGCCCCGCTGCGATGAGCTCATAGCTGCTTCAACGATAAAATGGCAGCTATCTCGGCTTTCACCTGTTGACAAAAGCATTCTCAGATTGGCCGTTTATCAGTTGAAATTCTGCCCGGATATTCCGCCCAGAGTCGTGATAAATGAGGCCATCGAGCTTGCCAAAAAGTTCAGCACCGATAAGTCTCCATCGTTTGTTAACGGCGTGCTTGATGCCGTCCTGAAAAAAGTCGTACCTCGTTCGAGCTACGAACAACGGCTCACCAACAGCGAGAGGTCAATATGAGAACAATTGCCGTATTAAACCAAAAGGGCGGGGTCGGCAAAACCACAACTGTGGTCAATACCGCCGCAGCCCTTGCTGCAACCGGCCTGAAGGTGGTCGTTGTTGACCTGGACCCGCAGGCCCATCTGACAATACATCTCGGCTTAGAACCAGACACAATCCAATCCGGCTCTTATAGGGTCCTGACGCAATCAGAAAAATTTGAAGAAGCGATTCTGTTGGTCAGACCAAACCTTTGGCTGCTGCCGGCAAATATCCATCTCGTTGGGGCCGAAAGCGAACTGGTAAGTGTAGTCGGCAGGGAAACCATTCTGCGAGAGGCAATCAGGCTGGTTGGCGGCAAATTCGATTATTTGATAATTGACTGTCCACCTTCACTGGGTTTGCTGACCTTAAATGCTCTTACTGCCGCCGAGGAGGTCTTGATCCCCCTGCAACCGCATTTCCTGGCCCTGCAGGGATTTGGGAAATTGCTCCAGACCGTCGGCCTGGTCAATAAGAGAATCAATCCGAAGTTGAAGGTTAAAGGCGTTTTACTCTGTATGTTTGACAGCAGAGCTTCGCTTCCAAATGAGGTCAAGGCCGATATCGAGCAGTTCCTCAACAACGCACGCGACACTGACTGTGCCTGGGCACAAGCATGTATTTTGCCGGTGTATATACGCACAAACATTAAACTCGCCGAAGCACCGGGCTATGGCAAAACCATCTTCGAATACGAACAAAACTGTCACGGCGCTGAAGATTACGCCAAAGTTGCTGAATTCATACACACTCAATCTCAGCCCGAAACGCACCCGGATACCCAGCCTGTTATTGCTGATGAAAGTGCAGCTCGCCCCCCAATCGAAATCACGTCAATCTCAGAACCTGATTCGCAGAAATCGCAGTCACAGTTAACGGAAGAAACAGCCGTCCAAAAACAGCCCGAGTCCCAATAGCGGAGGCTGCTCTATTGAAGATATCCAATGATTGTCATTCTGAACGAAGCGCAGCGAAATGCGGCTTTGTCTTGTCCATATCAACTACGCACGGCAATTATTTAGGGTGATGTCGGCTTAGGCGCAGGCTCAGGTCTGGGCCGGGTTGGCAGAGTCCTCATAGGTTTTTCGGCAGCAGCTTTCTCTGCCTCAATTAATCGCTGCGATTTCACTATTTTGTCAGCCGCCTCTTGCTTAAGTGAATCCAGCAGCTCCTTGAAGGCTTTATCCTTTTCTGCTCGCCCCAGTTGTGATTTGATTCTATCTTTTACTTCTTCGAACGGTATGGGTTTGGGCTTGGTTTCCTCTTCTTTACGAGCAACGTCGTAGCCCTCGCCCTCAACCTCCACTGGTCCGATTAATTCATCTTTCTCTGCGGCTGTAATAGCTTCAAAGAACTCGGCACCAAAACGTCTTTTCACTCTTCTGTACATCATTCTCCTGGCTACTCCACCTCTCTTGGCATCGCTGTCGGCGGACAATTCCCTGGCAAGTTCGTTAATGTTCTCGCCGGCTTTTAATCTCTTAAGCACGGCCTCGGCTTCGCTGAGTGTCCCGGTTGTAATATGCGAGAAGGTTAAGTAACCCTGTTGACTTAATCGGGGATCGGTTTCCTTGTTCTCCTCATAATAAGCCAAAGCGCGTTCATCACTGACGCTGACGGCATCTCGGATCTGCTTTATTAGGGCCTCTACGAAGCCACTCTTTCTCATCATTTCCGCAAAGAACTTTGCGTTAGGGTCATTTGTGACGCCGCGTTTTTCGGCCTCATCATAGAGTATTTCATTGTCAAGCCACCATTTGGCCAGCCCTGCTATTTGGTGGTCACTGGCGTTGGGCGCCCTCCACGCGATCTGGGCCATTGTTAATTTCTTCGCACCCAGACTGACGATTACCTCTGAAGCGTCGCCACTGGTCTCTTTAATCTCGGTCTCTGCAACTTCGACTTCACCGGCCTGCTCAGGTTCGACTGCATGGGGCTCAGCATCTTCAATTACAGTGGCCACTGTAGTTTGGGCTTCATCGACTTGCGTCACGCCTGCCGAAGGTGTAGTTTCCGGAGCCGAACAGGATACAATAGTCAACAACACTGCACATAAACCGGACCCAAAGATAACTTTACAGAACATCTTCAGCCTCCTTTCTCTACGGTAGAACAGTCACATTCTTCCAACGTAAGTTATACTTATAGCGTCTTTGTTATTAAACAACAAGCGTTTTTTTGCCGGTCCGAGTACCTCGCATAAATCGCATTAGCTGACATTTCACACCGGAGCTTTACCAACTTTTCTGTCCCGCCGCGGCGGGTTACGGGTTTTGCAATTGCTCTCTGATAAAGTTCAGAAACTCCGCCGCATACGTGCCGTTTATGATTCTGTGGTCAACCGCTAATGTCAGACTTGTCATCTTTCGCACTATAACCTTGTCGTCTTTGGGGACAACCGTTCTGATTACATTCCCGACCGCCAGGATAGTACTGGCTGGCGGAGGTACAATCCCAATAAACGAATCAATCCCGTATGCGCCAAGGTTGCTCAACGCTATCGTTTCTCCTTCCATCTCGTCGAGCGTCAGTTCATTGCTGCGTGCCTTTTTGGTAAGCAGCGTATCCAGGCGCGCAATTTCAGCCAGCGTTTTCTTATCCGCATCTTTTATCACCGGCACAACAAGCCCTTGGGGGGCATTGACTGCAAAGCCGACATTGACACGGTCGGCTATCCTGATATTGTCACCGCAGCTCCCGCCGTCAAGCGAACCTACCACCAGAGGAAATCTTTTCGCAGCCAAGGCCAGGGCGCGAATAAAAAAAGCGTTGCTTGTGATTTTGACTCCCAACGATTTGCTGAGCTGGGGACGCAGGCTCATTAGCTTGGTTACGTCCGCTCTTGACTCGACGTAGAAACAGGGCTTGCTCTGCTTAGATTTCAGCATCCTTTCGCCGATCAGCTTCTGGATTCTGGTCAGCGGGATGCAAAGCCCGGAGCGCTCTTTTTTGCGTTTTGCGAACCGGATATGGTTCTTTCCTGGATTGTCCAAAGACGCCTCTGTCATCTGTCAGCCGAGTAAACCGCAAAATGCCAGCCCCGCCGATATATCAAACGAATGTTTTTCTTGTGCAGACAACTGGGCAGCACGGCATCCGAGCTTACGGCCTCGCAGCTGTGTTCCATTTTTGCCCATTTGTAAACGGCTGTCCGTATTTAATATCGCGATTTTTTTGACAGTATAATGCCGAGCATCGATTTTCCCAAGGATTTTTTTGTTGTACCCTGCACAGCTTCTTGCTGACTTGCCGGATAATTCTGACCGAAACAGTCAAAGTTGTTGTATTGCTCAGGTACATTTGCTATCTTACTGACGGATAGGCTCGGCGGCGTAGTTGGGTTTGGTTTAGATGGAAGATATCTGCTCGATAAACGATATGGAAATTAAAAAAACACAGTATTTTAGACTACTACGCTACTTAGATTTGTTCGGCAATGATAACCTTTTGTTATATAGAACGTTATGTCAATCATTAAATCCGAAATTCGAATATCGAAACTCTCCGCAGTCCTAGGGACTCCTTGCGGAGGACACCTTACGGTGGAAACAAATTCAAAATCCGAATGACCAAAACCTCAAACAGCCAAAGGCTGCTAATGTGTAATTTTTGTTTTTGCCGTAAGGCATCCTGTGGAGAAAATTCGGATTTTGGTAATTCGAAATTGTTTCGCATTTCGGGTTTCGTGCTTCGGATTTTAAGGCCGACACCATTTTTTTGCTATTAAGTGGCGTTGTAGTATTAGGATAAGGAGCATTTCTGAGTTTTTGAACGGGCAGCCGTACAGCCGCTCATCCACGAACACGGCCGGATTGATCCAGTTGACTATCCCGCCCTCATAGAGGTCGGCGCGTATTCAGTTTCGCAAACCGTCTTTTGGCACAACCTTATCCAGCGCTCGACCGTACTTCAAACGATATCGAGACTGGTCCGTTCTTGAGTGCGGGCTGCAACTCAGTCGATAACCTTATAGACCGTATCGCCCTTTCTTACCCTCTCGCTTACCTTCACCCCAACAGAGTCTCCTGCCTTAGCCTCTTCAACGGGTGCATTGTCAATCTGCATTGAGTCCACATTCAGTTCGAGGTCGGTAGTATGACCCTTAATGTGGATCTTATCCCCCCGTTTTAATGCTGCTGTCAACTCGATAGCGGCTACTACAGGTCGGGCAAAGAAATCTGACACGTTTCCAATTATCTCCTCGGACATTTGCATACCTCCTTTATCTTTAACTGTTTACCTTTTGCAAGTGTACGCCGTCTGGTATTGTAACTTGTCTGTTCTTGAGTGCAAATCACAAATCACAATCAATGACGTGGTCCATGCTTATGGGCACAAACGTCACAACGCTCATTTGTCTTGCGGGCGTGATCCGTCTGGGCTATTTTTGGCCTTCGGCCGTAACAGATTACTTTGTAACGACTTATCAATCTTGCAAATCTTGCACTTATTGCGCCTGATTGCGCCTGTTTGCACTCTATTGCGTATCATTGACACGTTTGCAATATATGCCCGCACAGAACGTATCCCAAGGATTTTTGCCACATTGCATTTGACATTCCAGTCCAGGCATCAAGATGGGATTCAGAGGCGCAAATGATTCTGCTCCTCGCGGCAAAAGACTCCATAGGTAAACGCGACCTGTGATATTGAGGAAGTTGCGTTGCTCTGTAAATATTTTAACTGTAATATCAATGGGCTTGCCCGTCACGTTAGAGGCTCAATTCGCCAACAAATTAAAAGGTTATAGTAATGCGAAAATCTAAAGTAAAAAGTGTTAAAGAGGTAAACCCTTTTGGCGACCATTCCTGCCCGCATTGTAAGGCTCAATTTATTGACCCGCTCGATTGCCAATTACAAGAGGGCACTACCAACTGTAAATGCTGCGGCAAAGAATATAAAGTAACTGCACTAATAGCGAAAACCGCTAACGAAAGAAAGAAAAGATACGACAAGGCCTGCAATCGCTGTATAAAGGAAACTCTTAATGCGTAGATTTTTGAAAGCAATGTTTGTCGCATTAGTTGCTATTGTCTCCGCCGACCTTGCCTGGCAAATTGCTCGAAAAAATAATAAATCAGGAAAAAAAGACAATGGTAAAGATACGAACCCTGGCTAACCAGAATATCGAAAAACTGGACCAAAAAGAGTTCTTAATGCTTGTTAAAATATTACAAGAATACCAGAACGCCAAACGTAAGCACCACTGCCTTAAGAGCCGACATGAAGGGTACGCTGTAATTCTTGAAGAACTTGACGAAACCTGGGAAGTCATCAAGAAAGGGGCGGGGGAAAGTACCGTCTTGTCCGAAATACAGGCCGTTGGAGCAATGGTGTTAAGATTTATGGTTGATTTATTATGAAAAAGGGGGTATTATTTTGAAGAAGTTATGCAATCAAATTGGCGAGTTAATCAGACATAATGTGCCGCTAACAATTACGATTTGTTTGGTGGCGGGTATCTTGATTTGGCTTGGAGGGTGTGAGTCGCATACTTTGTCTTTGACTTTGCCTGGCGTTAAGGTAACGCGGCCAGAGTTGAAAATTGAGTATGATTCCGAAATGGCGAGGTTTGAGCAGGGCCTTGCAAAATTACAGGCGACTACTCTACTACGAGAACAAGACTTAGACCGTCAAGACGCTTTCAAACAAAAACTATTTGAAATAGGAAAGGCCTGGTCTGAGACGGGCGAAGTCAATCCCATTGGTGTCGCTACAAGTTTATTGGCCTTGCTATTTGGCGGGTCCTTTATGAACGGTTTGGTTAAAGACCGAATCATAAAGACTCAAAACAACGGGATAAATCAAGGGGGAAATGGGGCACTGCCAGCCTAAACCGGCAAGTTTCGGTGGCTTAGGGGTCTGTCTCCTGCACGGGGCAGGCCCCGATATTTTGTTATGACAAAGAGAAAACCAAATGCCGTTTACAAAAAGACAACGCCGGTAAAATGCAGGTCTTGCATATACAGAAAAACCTGCCCAATACTTTATTATGAAAAAAAGAAAACCAAATCCAGTTCACAAAAAGATAAGACCTAAAAGCAAAAAACAGCTTCGGGAATATCTTGCGACTTACCTGAATCTTGAATTGCCGGGGAAAGCTGTTTGTGATGACCATAAAAGTCCTTTGGATTATGCCTGGTATGCTTTTAATGCTGATTTTACAAAACCAAAACCGATAAATGCAGATGCAGTTGTTTGGGCCAATCGGGGTGGAGGAAAAACAAAGCTGGCAGGAGCTTTGACTTTACTCGATTGTATCTTTAAGCCTGGGTGTCAATGTAGAATTCTAAGCGGCTCAGGCGACCAGGCAGGGCGAATGTATGACTATATTCTTGAGTTTATTAGAGGGGGTTTCGAACACTTGACCTGCGGCCGAGTTACTTCCACCCTTTGCTCTTTTATGAACAAATCACAAATTGAGGTGCTGAAACAATCTGAGACAAGCGTAAGAAGCCATCACGTTCATAAAGTCAGATGTGACGAGGTAGAGCTCTTTAAGAAACCGGTTTTTGAAGCTGCGAAATTCACTACTCAGTCAACTCTTAAAATTATTGCAGCTTTTGAGATAATCTCCACGATGAATACCTCTCATGGTTTAATGAACAAAGTTGTAAAACAAACAGAAAAATTAAAAACTCCTGTCTTTAAGTGGTGTCTGTGGGATGTTATTGAGAAGTGCGAGGGAAGGGATTGTAAAACCTGTGTCCTTCTTTCGGATTGTCAGGGAAAAGCAAAAAAAGGCAAAGGGTATTATAAAATAAACGATGCGATTTCTCAATTCGGACGGACTTATTCTCGGAATTGGGTATATGAAATGCTGTGTAATCCGCAATCAATGCGTAAATTTCGCAAAGGTGTAGGTGTTAGACGATACTGAGGCTTTAGTTATGATGAAATCAATTCGAGTGATAGTCTTGGGAAAACTTATTGCAAATCAGGACAATCCTAATAAAATGAGTATAAGTGGATTCACAAGGCTGGTTCGCAATATGAGAAGAACTGATAACTATGAACCAATACTGATTAGGCGTTGCAAATTGAACACAAAGTATTATCAGATTATAAACGGGTATCATCGGTGTCGGGCTTTACTGCAACTCGGATACAAAAATGTAGATTGTATTGTGTGGGACGTAAGTGACCAGCAAACAAATATTCTGATTGCTACTCTTAACCGCCTTAATGGCAGGGATGATATTGATGGAAAGATAAACCTGCTAAGACTTCTAACGAAAGACACAACCGCCAAAGAGCTTTCAAAGTTGTTGCCGTACACAACTAAACAGATTGAACAGCTTGTAGACCTGCGGAAAATAGTGTCCACCGGGGAATTAAAGAAGAATGCAAAAGGTTTCTTGAATACGCTTGTCTTTTTTGTTACCGACAAGCAAAATAAAGTAATCGAGAAGGCAATATCAAAATTAGGCGAACAAGTCAAGGATATAAAAACAAAAGCTGCAAAAAGGGCGGCTGCTTTGACTGTGTTGGCTGAATACTTTATCGACCATATTAACAAGTGATATAAGACCCGAAACCTCCGGTTTTATTTAGGAGATTAGAAAATGGGTAGTGGTGCGGCAGCTTACTGAAACCATTGTCAGCTCTCTCAACAGCCTGCCCATCGATGATGTCAAGACCAAGAGCGATTAGCGATTAAAAAAGTGCTGTTTGTTTAACATAGTTGTTGCGAGTAATTGAAAAATGGAGGTAGTATGTGCAAAGAGAGAGTTTTGGTCCTGGTTGTACTGTTGGCTTTTTCAGCACAGGCATTTGGTGCCGAGAAGATTGATCTTTCTGAGGCTGTAATTGTCGCGTCTTCAACGGCGACGATTCACGCCAAAGCCGCGGATATGCTCAGAGACGAGATCGAGAAGAGAACAAGGATAGGTCTTGGCGTTGTCTCGAAGATGCCGGGTGCCGATAAGGTCGCAATCATAATGGGGACGGCGAAGGAGCTGGCGAAGCAGTCGTATCGGCCTGTGGCCGGTCTTGACGTCCCGGAGCAGACCGACGCGTATGCGGTCTGGATTGACAGGTCAAAGCGAGATGCGACGACGGTTTGTCTGGCCGGCCACGACGACCGGGCGGTTTTGTATGCCGCGGGCAGGCTGTTGAGAGAGCTGACAATGGGCAGGGACAGGCTGGAGCTTGACATCAATCTGAGAGTAGCGACGGCGCCGAAGTATCCGCTGCGCGGCCACCAGGTCGGTTATCGACCCAAGACAAACGCATACGACGCATGGTCGATTGATATATGGGAGCAGTACTATCGAGATATGATTGTGTTCGGGGCCAGTGCGATTGAGATTATTCCTCCCAAGAGTGACGATGATTCGGACAGCCCGCATTTCCCCAAGCCCAAGCTGGAAATGATGGTTGCGATGTCACGGCTGGCGGACGATTACGGGCTTGATGTGTGGATATGGTATCCGGTAGTGGAAGATGATGATCTGAACGAGAAGACAATTGGCAAGGCGATGAAGGAAAGTGCCAGAGTTTTCAGTAAGCTGCCGCGAATCGACGTGGTGTTCGTGCCGGGTGGTGACCCGGGCGAGATTCACCCAAAGCAGCTTCTGCCTTTGATGGAGAGGCAGAAGCAGGTTTTGAACAAGTATCATCCTGATGCCGGGATATGGGTATCGCCGCAGGGTTTTGACCATAATGAAGAGACGAGGGGCTGGCTGAAAGCATTTTACGACATCCTCCAGCAGGAACAGCCCAAGTGGCTGGACGGAGTCGTGTACGGGCCGCAGGTCGAGACGACTCTGGCTGAGCTGAGGAAAGAGCTTCCGAAGCAGTATCCGATAAGGCGGTATCCGGACATAACGCACTGTCTGGATGCGCAGTACCAGGTGCCCGACTGGGACCCTGCCTTTCACGCGACGTTGTATCGTGAGCCGATTAATCCACGGCCCAGGGCCTATGCGAAGATATTCACGGACTGGGACGAGTACACAGTCGGCTTTATCACTTACAGCGAGGGTGTCAACGACGATGTGAACAAATTCATCTGGGTCTGCCTGGGCTGGGACCCGGATATGACGGTGGAAGCCATCCTGCTCGAATATGCGAAGTACTTTATCAGTGAGCGATACGCCGAGAAGTTCGCTGAGGGGCTGTTGGGACTGGAGCAGAACTGGCAGGGCGAGTTGCTGACGAACGTTGGGGTATATGAGACACTGAAGATTTTTCAGGAGATGGAGAGAAACGCAACGCCACAGGAGCTTCTTAACTGGAGGTTCCAGTTGGCTCTTTACCGGGCGTATTATGATGCGTACACCAGGCGAAGACTAATTTACGAAACCGAGCTTGAAGAAAAGGCTATGGACGTTTTGAGAAACGCCGGGGTGCTTGGCTCACTTTCTGCGATGGAGAAAGCTGAGGCGATACTGGACAAGGCTGAAACCGAGAAGGTCGCTGCGGACTGGAGAGCCAGGACGTTTGAGCTGGCCGAGGCATTGTTCCAGAGCATTCGGATGCAGCTCAGCGTGGACCGTTATCAGGCTAAATCAACTCGGCGGGGAGGTAATCTGGATTTGATAGATGTGCCATTGAATAACAGCCGGGAACTTAAGAGGCTCTTCAGTAAAATCCGCAAGATACCTGTGGCAGAGCTTGGCTCGGCCACAGGTGACTCGGAGGAGCCAAGGCTCACCAGAATTGCCGGGATTACTGCCGAAAGATATAAGATGAAATTGAAGCACGACAGAGACGTCATACTCAAGGGGATTCAATAACCGGTTTAACCGGGAGACGCAGCAGCATTTTTTTTGCGTTTGAAATTGGTTT
>Ga0209979_1001128_pt1 | contig 30859 bp, 30 predicted proteins | sample AnhtaG_FD_183114 | JGI IMG/M metagenome (GOLD analysis project Ga0209979, IMG submission 183114) | Deep subsurface microbial communities from Anholt, Denmark to uncover new lineages of life (NeLLi) - Anholt_01485 metaG (SPAdes) (version 2) | ecosystem: Environmental > Aquatic > Marine > Oceanic... | reverse complement strand
TTTTTACGGCAATGATGTTTATTAAATTACAATTATTAAGTAGATTGTCAAGTAGAGGGTATATTGAAAATAACTCAATTTTCAGCATTTTTTATAGTAACTTTTAATATTGATACTATAATTAATATATTTGGTAATACGTTATCAAAAATGCACTCAGTACTTTAACAATTCCCTGATAATACCGTCTATTTAGAGTTAAAAGACCTTTTACTAAGAGATATATTCAATAGGGTGGGGATTGGAAGGTCAACAAGATATGTTGTGAAATAGGTAAAGTATTGAAAAGGTATTGAAAAGGTATTGAAAAATTATAACAGAAAGGGAAGACAAAAGGTTCATATTATATCCTAAAAATTTCGAAATAATTCCGAAATAATTCCGAAAATAAAACTCAAAGAATATAATTAAACTTTAAAAAATTTAAGCTTTAAATTTAGTTTTTTGTTAATTAATTTAAAATGTGGATCTGTTGTTATAATTTTTAAATCATAATGAATACAATGTGCAGCTATAATTAAATCTGTTAGAGGGATTGTAATACCTTCTCTTCTCAATCTGAATCCAACTCGAGACGCCTTTTTAAATATATTTTTATCAGTTTCAAGATATTTAAAACCATCAAAATTACTTTTAAGAAAATTGAATTCTTTTTCAGTGGTTGCACCAATAAGAAGCTCACTCAAAATGATACCATTATAATGAATTCTATCCTCATCGATTAAAGGTAACACAAAATCATTGACTACTTTGTTTTTACCTCTAAAGAACTCAATCCAGATAGTACTGTCTATAAAAAATTCACTCATCTAATTCCTTTTCCCTTAATTTTATGATATCCACCTTCAGCTTTAATTTTCCGCATGACTCTTTAATTCTTCCTCGCTTAAATTTCCTAACAAAATCTACAAGAGCTAGTTCAATAATCTTGGTCTTATTTGATATACCAGATAACTTCATTGATTCCTTAATTAGGTCATTATTTATATTAAGTGTAGTTCTCATATGCACCTCCAATACATATTATAAATACATACATTTATAATGTCAACACAATGTAGGAGCTTTTTCATAATATCAATTTACTCTTAGCTTATATTTTTTAAAAGGAAATTTATATTTATTGGAGAATAATAAAAGACAAATAAAGATTTATAGTTTATAATAATTTAATTAAATATCGAAAATATAGCCTCGGGGGCTTATTTTTGCAGCATTAAATCTTCAGTATGTCCTGCGCTATTAGCCTTAGCTTTGTTATTTCTATAGGAATTTATATAATTTTATATTATAACTTGTATTATAAACGAGTTAGGTTAACACCTTTAGTATTTTATTCTTTGAAAATTTAATATTATTTTGTCATTCTGAGCGTAGTGAAGAATCTCCTTATGAGATTCTTCAGTCGCTGTCGCTCCTTCAGAATGACAGATACTTTTATTACATTATATTAATTTTTAAAAGAGTAAACTGTAAACCTATCTCGTTAATAGTACAATTAATTTAAAAAAATTAACACTAAAATTAATATTCAAAGAAAGTGGTCTTAAAATAATATTAGAAGAATATTAAAAATAGTATTGGAAGTAATGTTTATTGAAACCTATATAGTCTACTAAAAAATATAGTTTATTAGAAGAAACAAATATAGCAAAAGGTGATTAACTTGGGACAATCTCCAAGAAGAAAAAAGGCAAGTTCAGGATTTTTAGGAAAGTTCATTATAGCTATCTTAATAATAATTACAATTGTGTTTGCATATCTTATTATTTCCTCAATTTTTCCACTTGGTAAAGAAAAACCAACACCTATTGGAGAGACTACTACTGAGCAAACATCAGAACAAGAACCAACAACACAGGAAACAACTGAAGAACCAACTCAGGAGACTACTGAGGAACCTACAGGGACCACAGAGGAGACAACTGAAACTACAGATGAGACCACAGAGGAAACAACCACTGAAGAGACTCAAGAAAAACCAGCAGAAATTACAATTCTAATATATTTCTCTGATGATCAGGCTGAATATATGAAGGGTGAGTATAGAACAATATCAAATGATGATCCAGTTAAGAATGCAGTAAATGAGCTTTTAAAGGGTCCTAATTCTGCAAATTTGGTTGCACTAATACCTGAAGGTACAAAACTACTTAATGCTGAAGTTAAAAATGATATTGCATATGTAGATTTTTCTTCAGATATTTTAAAAGGAGCTTCTGGGGGTAGTATACTTCAGAGATTTATTATATATACAATAGTTAATACAGTTACTGAAATAGACGAGGTTGATGCTGTTCAGATATTAATTGGTGGAAAAAATGTTGGAACTTTTGGTGATTTTGACATAAGTAAACCTCTTTATAAAGATATAAACATGATAAGGTGATAAAAAATTTTCACTCTCATAAAAATAGAAAGATAGATAATGAAAAAGATTTTTAATATTAATAAATTAAATATATTTATTACTTTTGTAATTATATTATCTTTCATTTTTACCCCATTTTTTACCAATTTACTATTTGCAAATCCTGGATATTTAATTTATTTAGATCCTGGACATGGTGGAAAAGATCCAGGAGCAATAGGACCAACCGGTCTAATGGAGAAGGTTGTAAATCTTGATATAGCTTATAAAGTTAAAAATAAACTACAAGCTAAAGGTTATTCAGTAGTTATGACCAGAACCTCTGATACTTATCTATCATTGGATCAAAGAGTTGCAATTGCAAATAATAACAAAGCTACGATATTTGTATCCATTCACAATAACGCTTTCATACTTCCTACACCTCATGGAACAGAAACATATTATAGTTCAAGTGGTGCTCCCTATGGGTATTATTTAGCAGATGCTATTCAACAAAGAGTGGTGGCAAATACAGGTTCAAAAAATAGAGGGACAAAAGATGGTGGATTTTATGTGTTAAATCACACTAAAATGCCAGCAGCATTACAAGAAGGTGAATTTCTTTCAAATCCTGATAAAGAAGCATTACTTAAAACTGATTCTTTCAGAAACAAGATAGCTCAAGGAATATATGAAGGAATAGTTAGTTATCTAAATAAATATGGAGGTGGTCAATCATCTGGAACTTATGGAGCAACATATGATGATGCAACAAAGACTCCAACATCAATGGAGGCTGGTAAAACATATACAACCCCTATAACTATAACAAATACTGGAACAATGACATGGCCTTCTACTGGTACAAACAAAGTAGCTCTAGCCTATCACTGGTATGATACTGCTGGAGGAATGATAGTCAGGGATGGTAAAAGAACAAATCTTTTATCAAACATGGCTCAAGGTGCAGAAGCAACCCTAAATGCACAAGTTATAGCACCATCTAAAGCTGGTACTTATATTCTAAAATATGATTTAGTTCATGAATATGTTACCTGGTTCTCACAAAAGAATGTACCTACATTAAATAAAACAGTTAGTGTAGTAAGTGGAACATCACAGCTTAGCACAGCTAAATACTATGCAACATATGATGATGCAACAAAGACTCCAACATCAATGGAGGCTGGTAAAACATATACAACCCCTATAACTATAACAAATACTGGAACAATGACATGGCCTTCTACTGGTACAAACAAAGTAGCTCTAGCCTATCACTGGTATGATACTGCTGGAGGAATGATAGTCAGGGATGGTAAAAGAACAAATCTTTTATCAAACATGGCTCAAGGTGCAGAAGCAACCCTAAATGCACAAGTTATAGCACCATCTAAAGCTGGTACTTATATTCTAAAATATGATTTAGTTCATGAATATGTTACCTGGTTCTCACAAAAGAATGTACCTACATTAAATAAAACAGTTAGTGTAGTAGGTGGGACAAGTGTTATAAGTAACTCTACTAGTATACCAGGGATAAGTGTAGCGACAAAGGATCAAATGCTGAATATGTTTAAAAAACATAATTCCAACAAAATAGATAAAGCTACAAGAATTGTTGATATGTATATAAACTGGGGAAATAAATTCAACATCAGGGCAGATATAGCATGGGCTCAGATGTGTCATGAAACAAATTTTCTAAAGTATGATGGAATAGTTCCTGAAAGTGCAAATAATTTTTGTGGATTAGGAGCAACTGGGGCTCCTGGAGTTTACAACACTTTTACTACTGAAGAATTAGGAATCATAGCTCATTATGCTCATTTAGCATGGTATGTATATCCAAATCATGTCAATTCATATTGTTCCATGGATTATGATCCAAGGCATTTTACTTGGGGGACATCTCCCCCTCATAACTACAACGGAAATCATACTCTAAACTGCTTGAATAGAAGGTGGGCTCCTTCCTCTTATTACACCGATAAAATAATATTATTTGCCAACGAAATCTATAACTAACTTACTATTTAAAATCACAATTTTGGAAAAATTATAGTATTCATCAAAACTCTTTATAATTATGCATAATCCCATAAATAATTAGAACCAAACAAAAATAAATCACAATACATTTAAAATGCTGAAGAGGTTTGAAATCCAAGATCCAGTGGCTTTTTGAATGGATTACAAAATGCTAAAATTGCTTGGGGTAACTGCACTAGGCTTTTACAAGATGGTATATATAATTTCAAGTACGCCTGCAACAGAAATTACTCATATAATTTCTCAAGTATCATTTCCTGCTTATTCTAAATTACAGTATAATCTCTCTAAATCAAGAGAAGCTTATTTAAGGGTTTTGTGAGTTACAGCATTTTTATCTTTTCCTATAGTAGGATTAATATTTGTATTGGCTTCAGATTTTACTAAGATATTCTTATCTGATAAAATTGGTGAAGGAAGTAGCAAGTATTTAAAATATCTTGATGATAATAAAAGAATTATTGAAGTTTATGAAATGGGTCATTCATTTGAAAAAATATGCTTCATTACAAGGTCATTACCTTTATTAATCAAAGAACACATCAAATATTATGAGAAGTTAAAGAAGGAAATGAATTTAAATAATCAAAATAAATTACCAATAGATAGATGAATGGTTTTTTTCATCCATCTCTATCATAAATCAGCCACGGTAAGAGTATGTGGTGATTACAATAATGGACGATAAAAATGGAAATTTACGACTTATCAAAAGTGAGGATACAATGACTGAAACTATAACTACATATGAACCGGACAATTCACTGAAGAAAGGGTATTTATCTATTTTCGGTGAAATATTCAATGAACTTAAGAAGAACAGATGGCTCACTTATCAATTATTCAAAAGGGATTTTTTAACAATATATAAACAATCATTCATCGGCGTTTTATGGGCGGTTATCATACCGCTTGTCAGTATTGGCACATTTATTATCCTGAACCGTTCTGGCGTGTTTATTATTGGCGATATTAATATACCATACCCAGTTTATGCAATACTTGGTATGGCCTTTTGGCAGTTGTTTTCAGCCGGACTGATTGCGAGTTCAAATTCATTGGTAAAGGCAGGCCCAATGATAGCAAAAATTAATTTCTCTAAAAAATCATTGGTGATTGCATCTACCGGACAGTCAATGGTATCGTTCCTGATTCAGTTCGTCTTAGCAGGTATATTATTTGTGTACTATGGGGTTATACCGAATACAGCGATTTTATTAGTTCCAATACTTATAATTCCAATAATTCTACTTACGCTCGGATTTGGTTTTATCCTATCCCTTTTAAACGGGGTTGTGAGAGATATTGGAAACATACTCCCAATATTTATGACATTTTTAATGTTTTTAACACCTGTTCTGTATGCGAAGTCGACAACTGGAATACTGGCATACATTACGACCTATAACCCACTATATTATTTGGTTTCAGTACCAAGGGATCTATTATTGATGGGGACAGCGCCAGAATGGGGAGGCTTTTTGATAACAAGTATCATATCAGTCATCGTTTTTACCATATGTTTAATTGTATTCCATTTGACAGAAACCAGAGTTACGGAGAGGATATAAAGTGAATGACGACATTGCTATAAAAGTAGACCACGTATCAAAGAAATATTGTAAATTATTAAAATGGTCTATGCTTTATGGCATAAAAGATATTGGAAGAAATACGCTCGGGCTGAGCTCGTATTCTGAGAAATTGAGAAAAGGTGAATTCTGGGCGGTTGATGATGTTTCTTTTGAGGTGAGAAAAGGAGAAACACTGGGGATTATTGGACCCAATGGTTCTGGAAAAACAACATTACTTAAACTTCTAAATGGTATTTTCTGGCCAGACAAAGGCAAAATCACTATCAAAGGCAAAACAGGTGCGCTTATCGAGGTAGGTGCAGGTTTTCATCCCTTGCTTACAGGCAGGGAAAATGTTTACATCAACGCTGCGATATTGGGAATGACAAAGGATGAGGTGGATGAGAAATTTGATGACATCATAGAATTTGCGGATATTGGTGATTTTCTTGATGTGCCTGTGAAATTCTATTCAAGCGGAATGTTCGTGAGATTGGGATTTGCCGTTGCAGCGCATTGTAAGCCAGATATTCTATTGGTGGATGAAGTGCTAGCGGTAGGAGATTTAGCATTTGCGTTAAAATGTCATAGAAAAATGAGTGAATTTAGGCAAAGTGGTGGAACTGTTGTAATGGTTAGCCATAACATACAAGCAATTAGAAATATATGTAAAAAAGCTCTTTGGCTTAACAGAGGAAAAATTAAAGAAATCGGAGAAGTGCACCACGTTTGTGACCTATATGAAGCAGATGTTGTAATGAATAGAAAAAGTGGTTACGACACAATAGGAAGTCAACTTCATTATGATCCGGCGGTTCGGATTTTAAAAGTAGAGTTTTTAGATAATAATGACCAAATATTTACAAGTTATAAAGTTGGGGATTATTTTAAATTGCGTATTCATTTCGCTTGTAGGAGAATTGTTAAAAATCCAATATTTACTGTATCCATATTTAATTCAGAAGGTTTAACTGTCAGCTCGAATTATTCCAATTTTGATGGTTGTGAGTTTACTCAAATTTTTGGAGTTGGACATATTGACTTTTGTCTTGATAAATTAGCTTTTAAGCCATCTAAGTATGTATGTTCTGTTACTTTTTCAGAGGAAGAGGTTGCAAATGTTTTAGACTGGCATGAGAAGTGCTATGTATTTACTGTAGCTGGAAGTTCCACTAATTATGGTTTAATTAATCCCTTTCCAAAATGGTCTTTGAAGTACAATAAAGGAGGTAGGTAGGTAAAAATATGTCAAAAGCAGCTCTAATTACAGGAATATTTAGATGCAAGAAGGATTGGGATTATGCACCAGAATATGTGGAATGTATGTGGTAAATGCTTCAAAGTGAGTACCCAGAGATTTTGTATAGGAACAAATGAAGCTCACTCGGTTAAGGAATTTGTGGAAGAAGCTTTCACTTATATGGATTGGATTGGAATGAATATGTTAAAATTGATCCAAAATATTTCAGACTCACAGAAGCAGAAATATTAGTAGCTAATCCTGCTAAAGTCATTAAAAAATTAGGATTGAGTCCAAAGATTAAATTTGGAGATTTGCTTAAGATTATGATAGATGTGGATATGGGGGCAGTTGGTTTAGAGCATGTTGGTGAAGGTGATGAACTTTTAAAGAAGAGGTTTCTAAATAAATAGTGGAGGGTTTGATTAATATGACCTTTTGGCATAATAAAAAAATACTTGTAACAGGTGGAGCTGGTTTTTTAGGCTCCTTTTTAGTAGAGAAACTAAGAGAAAGAGGAGTGAATGAAGAAGGTATAAAGATACCCCGAAGCAGAGATACTGATTTAAGACGTTGGGAAAATTGCGTTAAGGCTGTTAAAAATATTGATATTGTTATTCACTTAGCTGGAAAAGTAGGGGGCATAGGATTCAACAGGAAGTTTCCAGCCACACTTTTTTATGACAATGCAATAATGGGTATTCAGTTGATGGAAGCGGCGAGAAAAGAAGGTGTAGAAAAATTTGTAGTAATCGGAACTGTTTGTGCTTATCCAAAGTTTACACCAGTCCCATTCAAAGAGGAAGATTTATGGAATGGCTATCCAGAAGAGACAAATGCGCCATATGGATTGGCAAAGAAGATGTTATTAGTGCAATCGCAAGCATATCGGCAGCAGTATGGGTTTAACTCTATTTTTTTATTGCCTGTAAATCTCTATGGTCCTGGGGATAACTTTGATTTAGAAAGTTCTCATGTCATTCCAGCACTCATACGAAAGTTCACGAATGCAGTGGAAAATAATAAAAAAGAAGTTGAGGTTTGGGGAACAGGAAAAGCGTCAAGGGAATTTTTATATGTTGAGGATGCAGCAGAAGGCATTCTTTTAGCTACCGAAAGATATAATAAGCCAGAACCTGTGAATCTTGGGGCTGGTTTTGAGATAAAAATTAAGGATTTGGTTGAATTAATAGCAGAACTCACAGGATTCGATGGTGAAATAGTATGGGATACTACAAAGCCAGATGGACAGCCGAGAAGGTGCTTGGATGTGAGCAGGGCAAAGAAGGAGTTTGGGTTCGAGGCGAGGGCGGATTTTAGAGTGAGGCTTGAGAAAACGATTGAATGGTATAAAACTAAGCGGAGGGTAATATGAAGAATTACATCTTAGCTGCGTGGAAAAGTGCGTATGGGAACTTTATATTCTGATGAAAGGGGTGTTTTAATATGTTTTTCCCAGAGAGAATAAAAAGCATTAAAAAAACTGATAAAGTACTTGAAATTGGGCCAGGTTCTTCACCCTTCACGCGATCAGATGTTTTCTTGGATAAAAAATTCGATGATAAGGAGGCTTTAAAACAAAGAGGGCTTCAACCAAAAATAGAATACAGCAAGCCTATATACTACTACGATGGTTCAAAAAATCCCTTCAAAGACAATGAATTCGATTATATGATATGTTCTCAAGTTTTAGAGCATGTCCCAGCGAATGAGTTTGCTAATTTAATAAAAGAAATAGAAAGAGTGGCTAAACGGGGGTACATTGAGGTTCCAAGAGCATTTTATGAATACCTATTTAATTTCCATGTCCATAAATGGCTGATTAATTTTAAGGATGGGAAATTACTTTTATTAGATAAAAGAAAAGTTAAATTTTCTAACATCCAAGACGTATTTTATTTGATGCTCAAATACGGATTTAAAAAGAAAGAAATTACAATTATAAATGATTTTGCTGATTTGTTTATACTAGGCTATGAATGGGAAGATAAAATTAATTATGAAACTGTTGATAGCTTAGATGAATTAATATCGAGTGAGGATGTTGCTTTTTATAAAGAATATTTCATAAGGCTTGGTGAAAAAAATGCTGATGTTTATAGCAGGAAGTCTTTGATTGAGAGAATATTTAGAAAAACACAGAATATCTTGAGGTATTTTAAATGAAATTGATAGATTATTATAAATCAGTAATGAAGCACATTCACTTAATCATTGACCTTAAGACCCGTAATATTCCAAGACTAATAAAATTCTATGGCTCCTATAAAAAATATAAGCATTTAACTAATTCCGAGGAAGTGAACATTTCCGATTTTTATCCATGCATTGATGATGACACTCCAACAACTCCTTTTGACGCTCATTATTTTTATCAGGGTGTTTGGGCATTCAGGAAGATAAAAGAAAGTGAAGTTAAAAATCATGTTGATGTCGGGTCCGAGATCAGGTGGGTAGGATTATTGAGTATCATTACAAAGGTTACCTTCATAGACATCAGACCATTTAAAACAGACTTAAAAGATTTAATAGTAAAGGAAGGTAATATAATAAATATGCCTTTTGAAAATAACTCAGTGGATTCTTTATCTTGCCTTCATGTAGCGGAACATGTTGGACTAGGAAGATATGGTGATAGACTTGATCCAGAGGGAACGAAGAACACTTGCAGAGAACTACAACGCATTTTAGCTGTCAATGGAAATTTATACTTTTCAGTTCCCGTCGGAAAACAGAAAACATATTTCAATGCACATAGAGTGCATTCTCCAAGAACAATTATTGAATACTTCAAAGACTTGAAACTGATTGAGTTATCTGGAGTGACAGATTCAGGAAATTTTATAGAGAATATTGATATTGATGTTTTAGAAAAATCAAATTATGCTTGTGGATTATTTTGGCTTAGGAAGAGAGAAGAAACATGTTAGAAATTCTCAATAAGTTGCGAAAATCCGGATTCTATGTAAATTTTAATCAGCGGAATCGTGATGGATGGGTAAATCAAATTGCATCTCAAGTTCCAGAAAATTCTGAAGTATTGGATGTAGGAGCGGGAACGTGTCGCTACAAAGATCTATTTCGGCATTGTCGATATTATACACAAGATTTTTGTCAAGCGGAAGGAGGTACTGATGGAAGTTTTAAATATGGAAAAATAGATTATATTTCAGATATCACAGAAATTCCAGTTCCTGATAAATCATTTGATGTTATTTTGTGTACTGAAGTATTAGAGCACGTTCCAGAACCGATTAAAGCAATTAAGGAATTTTCAAGAATATTAAAGAAGGGGGGACGATTATATCTAACTGCACCACTTGGTTGTGGTCTTCATATAATGCCTTATCATTATTATGGCGGGTTCACTCCAAGTTTTTATAAAAAATATTTTGAAGAATTTGGATTTGCGTTGATAAGCATTGAACCAAATGGAGGCTTATTAAAGCATTTCTTGCAGCAATCAAACAGAGTAGGGGGACATGTGTTAGGTTATAAGAAATATTCGAGATTTAGTATTAAAAGAATGATAGTTAGTTTTATATTTCTAAAATTTATTCCAGTTTATTTATACGATTTAGATGATAAGTTATTTATTGAAGATTTTACAGTTGGTTATCATGTAATAGGTGAAAAGAAATGATCAGTAAAATAATTAAATATATTAGCCAATTTACTTCCAAAATAGAAATTGATAGATTTAGGAATAAGCTTTTTATAGAACGAGGGGGATTCCATGAGATTGACTGAAGGAGAAAAAAACTATGTTTGTGAAATTGGATGATGATGTTGTCGAATCCTTGTGTTGCCCTTTATGCAAAGGGACCATCGAGATGGTAGGGGAGAAGTTTGTTTGCAAAGATTGTGGAACCGAATATTGTAAACATAGTGTTGTGCAGGAAAGACATAAAGAATACGTCTTCGACTTCCGTATCCATAGGACAGCTTATTGTATCCCCGCTACAGTAGCAAAGTGGACTGATGTACAAGAAGGATACAAGAAATATCATAGGGCGAGAAGATCTATTGATGATCTAACTGTGTATCTCGATGAAATTGATTCTGTCAAAGAGATATATACTGAAGAATTCAGTATCAAAGGAAAAGTTCTAGATGTCGGGGGTGGGCAAGGGAGACTACGCCATTTTTTGGGAGATAAAGACGTGCCACTATACGTGTCCATTGATCCATACCTTGAAGTCTTCCAGAATCTAGAAGCTCAACCGAATCTTCTTAAGGCTTATCCATGCCTTCGTAAACCTTGCAACTTCCTATCCTGTTATGCCGAGAATCTACCCTTTAACAAGAACACCTTTAATTATGTGCACATTCGCTCTGTTTTAGATCACATTCAGGATCCATATCTAGCATTAAAGGAGGCATACCGAGTACTCAAAGTTGATGGAACTCTACTTATCGGTTTGACTATTAGCGGGGGACAGTCTTCGCTGAAGACCGATAATAACTATGATAGCTATAATAATGTTTCCCAATCTGTCTCAATAATTTCCAGAGTTAAGAGAAAATTCAAGTACGAAGGTTTACCAGGCCTTGCAAGAGGTGCAATAAGGAAAGTAATGAAGAAAAGAGAAAAGAAGATACCTGATCATATGTTTCGTTGGACATATGAAGATCTAATCGATTTAGTGCGCAAGACTGGATTTAAAGTCGTCAAGGAGCATTGGCAGAAGCCACCTTTTACTATGTGTATTTATCTTTCAGCAAAGAAAATATCATATAATAGGTGAGAAAAAATGATTAAAAGAATAATTAAACAAATAATTAAACAAATCAGGCAGTTTTCTTTTGAAAGAACTATCGACTTAAACAAAAGTCAATGGTGGTCAATAGAACAATTAGAAGAATTCCAAAATCAACGTCTCAGAAGAATCGTTAAATATGCATACAATAATATTCCAGGCTACCGGAGGAAATTTGAGGAAGCAAAAGTGAAACCAGAAGATATAAGAACGAAGGATGATTTATGGAAGATACCGATTACCACAAGGGAAGAATTGCAAAATAACAAAGATTTCGTGAATGAGAAATTAATTTCTGGAACGCTCTATACCGGAGGTTCTACTGGTACATCTTTAAAATACTATGAATCTGCAGAAAGTGGTAAGATTCGCTGGAATGCTCATTTAAGGGGCTGGTCATGGAATGGGTATATTCCAGGGAAAAAATTGGCTGTAGTTGCTGCTGCTCAGGGAATTGTTAGAGAAGAAAATACTTTAAATCTACCTGGTGACCTAACGGAATCAAATATTGAAGAAGATCTTAAACAAATTTTAGACTTTAAGCCACAGCATCTTCGAGGATATGTAAATTCCCTCTATATTCTGGCCAAGTTTTGCTTGGATCATGATATCAAAATAGATTTTATTGAGTCGATTAATACAATCTCCGAAAATCTTTATGACTTTCAACGTAAAATTATTGAACGAGCATTTAGAGGAAAAGTTTTTGAAGAGTATGTCTGTAATGATGGGGGAGCATGTGCCTGGGAGTGTAAGTTCCATGAAGGACTGCATTACAATATGGAACGAGCGATTATCGAGGAGATTGAGGGTGAAATGATCGTGACAGATTTGTGGAACAATGCTATGCCTTTTATCCGCTACCGCAATGGTGATGCGGTAACCTTCTTGGGGAAGAAGTGCAGTTGTGGTCGTGAACTCCCTTTGATCAGAGTCAAGGGAAGGACAAATGATATATTGATCAGCCGAAAAGGTCTGATTAGTCCCACAGTCTTAATGGCTCAAGGTGTTTCTTACGCTACGGAAATAGGAGCGGTTGAAGAAGTGAAGCCATTTCGGTCTGGCATTAGAGCGGTTCAGTATGTGCAAAAACCTGGATACAAACTCCAAGTTAATCTTGTGAAAAACGACTGGTGTAGCGAGCGAGAGATTCAGGATTTTACCCAAGATATTCTTGAGCTTGTTGGAGACATGGAACTTGATGTTCATATAGTTGATACTATCCCAGCAAGTCCTAAAGGAAAGCGACAATTCATCATTAATGAAGATAAAGAACTTCTAAAAAAATGGAAGGTTAATAAGAGATGATTGTAGTCAAATTGAAAGGTGGTTTAGGAAATCAAATGTTCCAATATGCTATAGGTAGAAACTTAGCGTTAAAAAACAATACCAAACTTAAATTTGATGTTACAGAACTGGAACAAGATAAACTTCGTGATTACGAGTTAGATGTGTTTAATATATCTGGAAGTATAGCTTCAAGGCTTGCAATAATGTTTATTCACAAATTTAATAAAAATATTATTTCCAAAATATTGGGTCAACAGTATTTCTATATCAAACAAAAGGATCAGTATTTTGATACAACCATTCTGGGGAAAAAGGGAAATATATATCTTGATGGATACTGGCAATGTGAGGACTATTTCAAAAAAATAAGAAACATACTACTCCAGGATTTTACGATAAAATGTGACCCTGATAGTGAGAATAAATTAATGTTAGAGAAAATAGAAAAGTCAAATGCTGTGTGTATCCATGTAAGGAGAGGAGATTATATTAGTAATAGAAAAATGAACAAGATTCACGGAACCTGCTCATTAGACTATTATCATAATGCTGTAAAAATAATTGAAAAAAAAGTAAGTAATCCTACATTTTTTGTTTTTTCAGATGACCTCCAATGGACAAAAGTAAATTTAAAATTAAAACACCCAACCTACTATGTTTGTATTAATAATACAGAAAAAGGTTACGAAGATTTAAGACTTATGTCAAACTGTAAACATTTTATAGTCGCAAATAGTTCATTTAGTTGGTGGGGTGCCTGGCTATCAAACAACTCTGATAAGATAATATGCGCTCCTAAAAGATGGTTTGTTAGTGAAAATGAAGGCGATATCATTCCGAAATCTTGGATAAGGGTGGAGATTTAGTTCTATGAATAATCTAAAAGTTACCGTGTTAATGTCCGTGCACAAGTCGATAATAAAAAAAGAGGAATGAGAAAGCATGAATAACTAACTTCAAAAAAGATGAAAATATCAGTAACTAGAGGAGCAGGATTCATCAGGATCCACTTAGTGGAAAGCTTGTTGAAGGAATGCTATTAGGTAATATGTTTAGATAATTTCAGTAATTATTATAACACACAGATAAAGAGAAATAACAATAGACCTTTCTTAAGAGAGAAATTTTAAATTGGTAGAGGTAAATATTAGTAAATCAATTAAGTTATTAAATTACCATCCTAAAGTGAATATAGAAGGAGGAATTAAAAGATTTGTTCAATGGTATAAATATGAAAGACTCTAAAGTTACTGTTCTTATGTCTGTGTATAACGGTGAGAAATATCTTCGTGAGGCAATTGATAGCATATTAAATCAAACTTTCAGGAACTTTGAGTTCTTAATTATTAATGATGGCTCTACGGATAGAACATTAGAGATTATAAAAAGTTATGATGACCCTAGGTTAACAATAATCAATAACCAAAAAAACATGGGCATACCCAAATCTCTAAATAAAGGGTTAAAGATAGCTAATGGTGAATACATCGCTCGAATGGATGCAGATGACATATCTCTTCCTAATAGATTAGATAAACAGTTAGCAGTTATGGAAAAGAACAATAATATAGGCGTAGTTGCTTGTTGGTTAAAGATTATTGATGATAACAACAATGAGATTAGACCTTGGCGTGCTGATAGAGAAAGCAACTCACCTGAAGAAATTTATTATACTCTTTTTTTTGAAAATTGTATTGCTCATTCCTCAGTTTTATTCAACAAAAAAATCGTTCTGAAAATTGGCGGATATGATGAATCTTTTAAAAAATCTCAGGATTATGAATTATGGTCAAGATTATCAAAAATAACAAAAATAACAAAAATAAAAGATGCATTGGTGGTAAGAAGAGAACATAGTGGAAATATTTCATTTGAAACAAAAAATCAGCATAAAGCAAAAGAAGAGCAGTTATTTTTAAGAAGCATTAAAACTATCTTACCTAATAATAAATTCAATTCAAATAAATTACTATCCCTAAAGTATGATGAAGCTAATTGTTTAGACATATTGGAATCATTAAGTATATTGAATAATATCAATAAAAGTATAATTGAGACTGCTCCGCCTTTTTTAAGAAGGGATATCCTAAAAGAAAGTGGATACAAAAAACGAAATAAAATACTTAGAAATTTTGCCCGATTTTTCTTTGATTTTAAAAGGACCCCAACAAAGATTCTGAAATTTATTATGGGATATCCTTTAGATTACATTTATTTCTTTTTTTCATTTAAAAGAGAGTGCTTGCGATTGAAGATGGGTAAAGGCAAAAAAAATATATTATGCATCGTTCCTTATATGGTCATGGGTGGAGCCGAGAGAGTTGTCTTAAACATTGCCCAGAGAACAGATAGGGAAAAATTCAATTTTCACATCGTTACAACTAAGTCAGAAAACAATGCTTGGTATAACGAATTTCATCCTTATTTCCAGAATATTATTACACCAGGAAAGAGAGTATCAAATGAAAAAATATATGACAAATATTTTAGGGAACTTATCAAAAGATTAGATATCGATATGGTATTAATTTCAAATTCTTGGGTTGGATACAAGTATTTGCCTCAACTAAAATCTGAATTCAAACATGTAAGGACTATGGATATACTGCATGCTGAGGCAAGTCCAGGAGCATCAGATGGATTAGAATGGGAGATACTCTGCCTTGATAGAAGAGTATGTATCAGTAATCACTTAAAAGAGTATATGTCACAAAGATATAGAAACTCTGGGATTGAAGATAGATATATTAAAAGGCTAATGGTTATTCATAATGGTGTTGATCTGAGAAGATATAGCCCACATGACTTGATAAAAGGTAGATTTAAATCTCGATTTGGAATATCTGACGATGTAAGAATAATTTCATTTATTGGAAGATTTTCATGGGAAAAAAATCCTCTCCTTTTTGTTGATACTGCAAAGAGCATTATAGAAAAATCCCCTGATGATAAATTAAAATTTATAATGGCGGGGGATGGCCCAGATTTTGATGAAATTAAGGCGGGTATTAATGAATATGGAATTGATGATTACTTCATTTTGACAGGTATGATTAGCGATATTGAGGTTATCGAATTTTTGGCGGACACTTATGCTTTGTTAGTGACTTCAAAAAATGAAGGAATTCCTTTCAGTATTTTAGAAGCCATGGCTATGAAGGTCCCTGTCATTAGTATAAATGTTGGAGCAGTACATGAAATAATAAAAGATGATATCAACGGGTACCTTATCAACCCAGAAAATAATGTTGTTGAGCAATTTACTTGCAAAATTTTGGATTTATTATCAAAAAAATTAAACTATAGTGAAGTAGTTAAAAGGGCGAGGGAAACGATAGTTTCAGAATATTCATTGGAAACTATGGGAGTAAAATATCATGGGGTCTTTAATGAATTATTAGGTGAAAACTAAATTACATTTAATATTGCTTGGATGAGATTAATATGAATAGTAAAAATAGATCTAAAGTAAGCGTAATTATTCCCTTATATAATCAAAAACAATATGTTGGAGAAGCAATTGGAAGTATTTTAAATCAGACTTATCCAAATATTGAAATTATCGTGGTTAATGATGGCTCTACAGATAATCCCTTTTCTGTATTGGAAAAATATAAAAAGAATATTATACTCATTAATCAGGAAAATAAGGGTCTTGCTGCTGTCAGAAATACTGGATTGAAAAATTGCTCTGGTGAATATATACAGTTTTTAGACGCTGATGATGAATGGCTACCAGAGAAGTTAGAGAAACAGTTGATCAAGTTCCAAAATTCGTCGGAGAGAGTTAGTGTAATCTATAATGGATTTTTTTATGTCTCTGAGAAGAGTGGAAAAATTGTGTCTGAGATTATGCCAACTTTAAGAGGGAATGTATATACTAATCTCCTCGAAAGTTGTATCTTAGGAAGTCCAACACCCCTTATTAAAAAGAGGTGTTTCCGAAAGTCGGGTTTTTTTGATGAAACGCTCCCAAGTCGTCAAGATTGGGATATGTGGATAAGACTTTCAAAGTATTACAATTTTGATTTCGTTCCGGATATTTTAGCAAAACATTATGTTCACGGAAGCCAAGTATCAGTTGATTTGAATGCGAAAATTGTAGCGAGAGAGAAGTTAATAGAAAAATATTGGGTTGATTTGTCGCAGTATCCTCAAACTCTCAGCGTGCTCTTATACCGGCTTGGGGTACTCTATTGCCTTGATGAAGATCCAAGAAGAGGACGCAAATATTTCTTAGACTCTATTAAACAAAAACCCTTACAAAAAGGTGCCTATATTCATTTTCTCCTCTCACTTTTGGTACCCGGAATTCACAGAAATGTATTAAAGAAACACAGTATCACAAATATAGATGGGATTACTTTTTACTATTAGAGGTAAACAATATGCCAAAAGTCAGTGTGATAATACCCACTTATAACCGGGCGCATTTAATAGCTCGAGCTATTCAGAGTGTTTTAAATCAAACTTATCAGGATTTCGAGATTATTGTAGTAGATGATGGTTCAACCGATAACACAGAAGAAGTTGTAAAGGGCTTTAACGATGGAAGGATCCGCTATATTCAGCATGAAAAAAACAAAGGCGAAGCAGCAGCGAGGAATACAGGAATAAAAGCTGCCAGAGGTGAATATATAGCATCTCAAGATAGTGATGATGAATGGCTGCCAGAGAAACTCAGGAAACAGATGGAGGTTTTCAAGAGTGCATCATCAAGGGTTGGGGTGGTTTATACAGGATTCTGGAGAATAAAGGATAATAAGAAGGTCTACACACCTTCCTCTAACATAAAACCGAAAGAAGGAGATATCCATAAAAACCTTTTGAAAGAAAACTTCATAGGAACTCCAGTTACCCTCATTAAAAAGGAATGTTTCCATAAAGTAGGAATGTTTAATGAAACGCTTCCTCATCTTGTAGATTGGGAAATATGGATTAGAATCTCGAAATATTACCAGTTTAGATGTATTGATGAACCGCTATTGATTTCATATTACACACCAGATAGTATTTCTGCTGACCGAAATGCTTTAGTTAGGGCACGAAAGTTTATTTTAGATAAATATTTTGAGGATATCAAAAAGGATAAAAGGGTACTAGCGAATCATTATCTAAGTATTAGTGCTATCTTATGGGCAAATAGGGAATTTCAGGAAGGGGAGAGTTATTTTGCAAAAGCTTTAAGAACCTATCCTGATATAAATAAAGATAAAAAATTGTTATCAAAGTATTATTTTGGCATTGGCATTAATTTGTGCTCAAATGATGATTTTAGAAATTGGAGAAATTATTTAATAAAAGCTGTTAAAGCATATCCATTCAACATTAAATTGTTATTAATTGTTCTTTTATTATCTTTTGGCCAAGGTTTTTATAATAAGTCCATGAAGATCTATCGAAACATAAAAAGACTTATAGGATAGGAGAGAAAATGAATTCAAGATCCTCAATCATAATCCTCCCCTGGAACGGATGGGAGGACATGGATAGACAGTGAAAAATTAAAAAGAACGAAAGAAACAAATGTAGGAGGATAGTATAACATGAAGAAGCAGCCTTTGATTTCTATTATAACACCTACCTATAACCATGAGGAGTTCATAGAGAGGTGCATTGAAAGTGTTTTAGCACAAACATATCCTAATTGGGAGCAAATAATCATCGACGATGGTTCCACTGATAAGACAAGAGATATAATAACACAATATAAAGATGAAAGAATTAATTATATTAGGCAGGATAATGTTGGCATTTGGAGGTTGGGCGAGACTTATAACAAGGCTCTGCAAATCTCTCAAGGTGAGCTTATTGCTGTCTTAGAGGGCGATGATTTCTGGCCAGCTGATAAGTTGGAAAAACAATTTCCTACTTTCGAGAGAAAAGAGGTAGTATTAAGCTGGGGAAAAGCAGCTGTTACAAATAGTAGGGGTAAGACCTTGTGGATTATTCCCAAAAGTTTCAGCTGGTTTAAGAATAGAACAAGAATAGAAGTACTAAGAAAACTACTTCTTTATAACTTTATTCCAACATGCACAGCAATGTGTCGCAAAGACGCTCTACTATCTGTTGGAGGATTTAAGCAACCTGAGTATACACCTTATGTTGACTTCCCCACCTGGCTAGAGCTTAGTCTGATTGGTGAATTTTACCCTGTTGATGAAATATTGGGGTATTGGAGACGACATAGAGACCAAGCATCAATAGCAATGATAATGCAGATAGTAAAAGCGCATAATAGATGTTCAATATTCTTTGTGGGGCACTTACCACAGGAATTAAGGAATTCACTAGGCATTAGTACTAACAAGTTATTAAATAGGTATCAACATAACATTGCCTCAGCCCATTTTGCCTTAGGGAGGATAAAGTTAATTCAAGGTAAATGGAGAGAAGCCAGAAAAAACTTTAGACAAGCTTTGGACAGGAGCACTCTTTCCAGGAAAATCATGGCATTAATAGGGATAGCTTGCAGTTATCTAAAAGTAGACCTGGAGTGGGCAGCTCTATTGATGTGTCGACCTCGGTTAAATAAATTTCTTTAGGGAAAAACAGTGTCTATACCTTCGACATTGTAAACCAAGAACTCTCCATTGGAGTAGAGCTTGCTCGCAGGGAGATCCTCATTGTCTAATCTATGGAAGTACTCAGGCGTAAATTACCATAAGCTCTCATATTCAAGGAATACTTAGGGGTAAGCTATCCAAAAGAGCTTATTTTCCACAAAATACCTATCCTGCATATAAGACTCACCATACTCCTCATTCTCAGCATAAGCAAAGTGATCTGTTCGAAGGGACTTGGTATCGAATGTTGGATGGACACATTGCAATTCCGTAGAGGACGTGCGAAAACTGATGCTGTGACAGACCTTATTTATCAATAAGAAGGGAATCCCTCCGATGATCTAAGAACAATTCCATTCTGGTCATTTCCATATAGGTAACTTGAGAATTGATTCCGCCCACTATTAAGGGGGAATGTATTGAATACTCCAATAGTTGCTGGAGTTATAAGGAGGAGAGCTATAAGAGCGATGCCTACTTTCTTGTGCCAGTGGTGAAAAAGGTAATATAGCACGAGACCATCCAGAGCAGTGGCTGGAAAGATAAATATCGCATTTCTTGGTTATATTCAACTCAAATATCGTGGTTAAAGAGGCAACAAACAGCAATATACCAAAGACAGTAAAGAGGTAAGAGAATGTAAATTGTTGTGGCTTAAGCCTACCATTGGGTGAGAAAAACCCTTTTCACACCAATATGCTAATCATTACTGCTACCAGTCAATATAATGTAGTATGCTCACACAATTTGGAGAAAAATCCATAAATTCAAAAAGGGACAAATTTGCCTTTCCCAGAATATTAGCATACTTCAGAGCGGTTGTCGTGTCTATATCATAAACCAGCTAGTTCCAGATATGTCTAACAGTGCCAACAAAGGCAGAGAACAAGGCGAACCAAGTGAACCCCAGGTAATAAACAAAATCAAGCTGGGATTAATCCTCTCAATGTTCAAGAGTAAGGAGGTTTAAACATAATCTCCTACTGCGGTTTCTTAACTTTTTGATAGAGCCATAGAGAGAAGATAGAGTTTTGTTTGCTGGGAAGTTGATAGAACATTTGAGTAATATAGGTTAATTTTTAGAAAATGCCAAAAACCATATAAAAAATAACAGCTTATTTATTTTAACCACACCAAACGCTTTTAGCCTACAAAAATTTATGTCTATTATTATCCATAGAATAAATAATCCCGGTATAAATACTGAGCATGTTTTATTTTATTTGCCAGACTAGATAAAAGTTTATTGAAAAGATACGGTTTTAAAATTAAAAAATTTACCTATATGTCCATTATCCATTCAAAAAAATTACTTTAAAACAGAGATTAATAAGAGTATTTTTATCCAATTATTGATAATTATTTTAAAGAAATAATAATTGGGGTGGCTACTCTAGATTAACCAATATCAAGAGCACTCTCATAAATCTCCAAACCTCTATTATCATATAATTTCATAAATTTCATCTATGAAAAATACCTACGTTTTGAAATTAAATATTAGATTAATTTGATTTAATTATTTTATTTTTTATCTTTTAAATTTGCTCATATCATTCAAATCGTCATTATTTTTTTGTCATATTTATGCGTTGGAAACCGAGTTACATCTCCGATTTCAACAACTGATATGAATGCTGTATATATCCCAAGTCTCTTGATTTTTGTTGTTAGAATACCAACATCATTCATATCTCCTAATCTTTTACTTTTTTCTACGTTTTTATAGAATCTTTTCATGTATTCTATCATTTCTTTCTTATTTTTCCCATCCTCTTTATTTTTTATTGAATAATTGCAAATAATTACAAAAGAAAAACATTAAAAAGTTTGCAAAGTAAAAGAATTAAAGATTCCGCTTATGTGACAATGTTAGACCTGTTGAGTAAAAATATGAAATAAGCATCAAAATGGAGAATTAGACTACTCACGCCTTTTTAGGTGATAATTATGTTCAACATGTGGTACGAAAAATGGATGAAATAAGAAGATTTCCTTTTTGCTTTTTCTTCTAACAACGCTAAGTCAATCCTCTGCTGAAATACTAAAAAACAGATATCTCTCACTCAAAAAAGTTTTATACTTTTTTAATTAAAATGGTGTATCCCAAAAATACTTTTCTTTCAGGATTTCTAAATACAAAATCACACATATATGCAAAATATTGAAATGGGAGTAAAAAAAATATCAGATATATTACTATCTTAATCGTTTTTGGTATTTTTGTGCTTATTAATGCTGTGTTCGTGAGTTGGCTCAAAGTAGACAACAAACCACCTCTCTTAATTGATTCCAATATTTTAAAATTATTTTTAATACAGAATTTTTCTATTTTATAGTGAGTTAATCTCTGAAAATCATTTGGTTCCTCATGGAGTTCCCAAATAAATGGAAAGGATACCATTAAATAACCACCTTTCTTTAATATTCTGTTTGCTTCAGAAAAGAATACTTCGCATTTTTCATGATGTTCTAGAACTTGAAATGCGGTTATTATGTCATATGAGTTATTTTTAAATTGAGATAATCTAAAATCTTTTTTATAGTTCTTATTGAAATAAAAATCAGGTAACTCAAAGGAAGGGTGCCGACTGTACTCTTTAAAGTCTATGCTCTCATAGATCACATTTATTTTTTTAAAGAGTGGTGCATAAGGTTTAGACCCGCATCCCACATCTAATAAATTTTTATATTGTAGTTTTTTATCATATTTTTTAATCAAATATTTTATTGATACTAAAATGCTTTGCTTTTCAATGAAACTTGGATGTATAAAATATTTAAATTTTCTTTTCATTGGTAAATCTCCATTAATTTTGCATAAAAATTTTTCTTATTGAATTCTTTTTTTAATTTTCTAAACCCATATTCTCCTAATTTAATTGATAATTCTGGGTTGTTGTACAGTTTTTTAATGTATTTTGCTGTTTCCTTATAATTACCTGTTTCAAATAAATATCCATTTTTACTATGGTTAATTAAATCTGGAATTCCTCCAATATTGCTTGCGATTACTGGCAGACCATAGGCAATAGCCTCCAATGCAACAATTGGGCAGTTCTCCATCCATATACTTGGCATTATCACAGCCAAACTTTCTTGATAATGCTTAGAGAGTTTTTCATTAGGGATTTTACCTAAAAATTTAATATTGTCTTGTAAATTTAATTTTTTAGTTAAATTTTCTAAATTTTCTCTTTCTGGTCCATCTCCGATTATTTTTACTTCAATATCTGGAAATTTTTCTTTTGATAATTTTATGGCTTTAAGTAAGATATCAACTCCTTTCTCCTTACTTAATCGGCCAACAAATAAAAACTGATTACTTCCTTTGTTTATTTTTTGATTTTTATTTATTTTAATATCAACGAAGTTAGAAATATAGCTGATATTATCAGTTTTTAGATTTTTTTTAGCCCAGTAAGTTAAAATTTTAGATGGACAAACAAAATAATCCACATATCTTTTTAGAATCCTTCTATGTAACCACACTTTCAACCATTTTAACCAGTGATATGGGAAATTTATAATTCCCATTTTTTGAGCATAACAATTTGAAATTAAGCACTTCCATCCAAAACCATATTTACAAGGTTTTTTATCTCTATAAATCATCCAAGTTTTTGGACAAACCATGTGAAAATCGTGAAGAGTTACTATGACAGGTACTTCACATTTCTTTGCAGCTAAGAGTGGCGAGGGTGAAATGACTCTGGAAAAATTATGGCAATGAACCATATCTGGTCTAAATTTTTCTATTAAATTTTTTGTTATAAAGTAATACTTTAGACTAAACCATCTACTAAAAAAAGAAATGATATTTTCTTTTTTATTTGAACCAAAAATTTTTACAATATGTCCTTTTTCCTCAAGTAATTCTTTTGTGTCAAAAACAATTTTTTCTGCTCCACCAAATTCAATTACATAATCATTAATTAATAAGATCTTCATTTTCTTTTTTACTCAAACTTTATAAATTCTAATATCATTAAAGGACGTCCCATATACTTTAGGATAAATTTTCCTAATTTTTTCAACAAATGATTCAGGCATCCAACATAAATTTTCCCATTTTTCATCTGGCACTATTTGACTATCAAATATAATAATGTATTTTACATTCTGGTCTTTAAATATTTCCCTTAGTTCAGATTCATTTAAAAAATAAAACCAAAAATTTCCAGCAACTGTTGTGATACATGCTTTAAAAGCTTCCTCTTGAAATCCCCATCTTTTTCTATAGCATCTTGATAAATTTCTTTTAATTCTGTACTATTTATTTCGGTCATCTTTTTGTACCTCCTTTTTAAATGTTTTTTAAAACATTATTAAGGAAATAGATGACCCATTCAAGTTTTCAAAAAACAATTTTACAGAAAATATAACACAGTCTCACCTTTTAAAACTGACAAATCATTTATTAATAAAAATTTCACTCTTAGTGCCATAAGTTCTTTGTTTTTCTATTTATTTTATAATTAGGATCATAATTTAATTTTACAAATTCTTTTTTAAACTCTTCATTAAGTTTATAAATATTCAGCTCTATTTTATAATCTCTTATATCAGCAGGGGGATTATTCTTTTCACATAATTCTCTGATTTGATAATATCCCCTAAATGTTTCTGGATGAACAAGATATCTCCTTACATCACAACTATATCCTAAGAGTCTAAAATAAGGGGAGGTTATAGTTATAATATGTCTTGCTTGTCCAGAAAAATAAGGATGGCCTAATGCTTGATTTTGTTTCCGGGAGGTTGCAATATAAACGTTTTTGTATTTTTTCATAATTAAAGCGTATATTTGGCGATCAAATGCAGGTGAACGGTCAAAAATAACATTAGTATCATATAAAAAATATAGCGGCGGCCCCCAGTTTTCATACTGATGTCTATCCCAAAAGATTACTAAATCATCCGGTTTAAAATAAGAAGCAACTTTTTGCTCAAACTGCAGAATCCCACTTCCTTCTTTCAAGGGTAGAATAGAAAACCCAGGTATGGAAATAATCAAAAATATTAACCCTACAGAGACAAGAAAGATTTTTTTAGATGTTTCTGCAAAGACGTTTCTATAATTTGATAAAAACAAAGAAAATAAAAGAAAGACAAAAGGAATTAAAACTGCCCATTGTCTTCTCATCGCCCAAGGAAGATAAAATGCTATTCCAGGTTTAATTAAAAAAGCAAATTGAGGGGCGATTAAAACCGCAATTAATAAAATTATCTTTTTTGTATCTTTATCTTCTTTAAAGAAATTTAAAATTCCCAAAAAAATAATTAACAAAAACGCAGGGGTAAACATAAAAAACAAAGTTGTCCAAATAAAAAGCTGTTGGTTGTAAGGAATATTTTCAGGAAGACCCAAAGCTAATGATGTTCCTACGGCTGCACCTTTAATGGTGCCTATTATTACAGAAAACAAAGAAGGGTCAAAAATAAAAACATTGCCGATAATTAGAAAACCCAATAGAAAAGGAACCAAATACTCTATTCTATTTCTTATATTGATTTCAAATTTTTTCCTTAACACAAAATAAAAAACTAATAAAAAATAAACGAAGATATACAAAACCGCTTCTAATCTTACTGTCGTTAAAAGAGCTAAGGGAAAAAAAGCATAAGCAATATATTGGAAATCTTTTTTAAGAAATCCTTCAATAAATAAATATACATACAACCATACAAATAATAACTGCAAGTTTTCTACAAAAATAGCCCGAGAGAAATAAATTGTATAAAAATTAAAGAGAAAAAAAATCAGCCAGAATACTCCTGTTCTCCAATTTTTTACCTTCTTGCATAAAAAATAGATTATTGAAACCGAAAGAAATAGTAAAAAGGAGTTTGCTATTGCAAAACCCCGGAAACCAAATAATTTATAGAATACCGAAAAATAGGTAGCTCCTCCGGGAAGAAAATGGTGTCTTATGCCTTTTTGAAAAAGACTAAACCCAGGAAAAGAGGAAACTATTATATTATCGGTATATAAATCTCCTGTGTTGGCTAGGAGCACTGCTGATTCAAGATAAGTTCCCTGATCATGCCCTCCCTCGATGGAGCCTTCTGAAAAATAGAAGGTATTTAAAATACAAAATAATAAAATAAAACCGATTATAAGATAGTCGATTTTATTTTCTTTAAATTTAAATTTATCTTTATTTAAAAAAATAAACAAAAAAGCAAAGGTAATTATAACCACAATAAAAAAGGATAAAAGATTTAGAAATGTATCATATTTTCTAAAAACAACAAGGGTTACAGCAACACCAAAAATGAATAACGAAAGATAAATAAATTTAGTAAGAAATTCTTCTAAAAAATTATTTTCAATTTTGAATAAGTTTTTTATAAATCTCCACATATTCTTTAACCGTGTTCTCTAAATTAAATTTTTCTAAAACTTTTTTTCTATTATATACGCATATTCTCCTTCTTAGGTTCTTATTTTTTGCTAAAAATTCTATTTTTCTAACAAAACCGTCTAAATCATCCACCTTACATAAAAAGCCATTTTTACCATTTTCAACAAGTTCTGGGAGCGATGAACAATTTGTAGTTACAACTGGTTTTCCACAAGCCATTGCCTCTGCAACAGCATATCCAAAACCTTCCAGCCTTGTGGGAAGTAATAGAATATCACATTTATTATATTCTTTTACAAGCTCTTCCTGGTTTAATTTACCTAGAGGAAATATATTTTTTTGTTTGAACATTTTTCTTGTTCTAAGTCCAGAGGTGTAATATAAAATATATTCATCTCCTAATTTATTCATAATTTTAGGTAATAAATCAACTCCTTTTCTTTTCGTCAAGTTCCCAACAAAAAGCAATCTAAATTTATTATTATTTTGTGCGTTATGATTAGAGATTGGTTTAAATTTATCAGTATCAACTCCGTTATAAATGACCGCTAATTTTTTTGAAGATATCTTAAAAGAATTCAATATTTGCATCTTAGTGTAATTACTAACCGCTATCACTCTATCAGATACTCTTAAAGATTTGGCTAAATTCGGTTTTATCCAAAAATAATGAAATATTTTTTGAAATAAAGAAGTATATTTTTGATATTTCTTATCAAAAACAGAATGATGGATTGTGACTAAAAGCAGCTTATTTTTTATTTTAAAAAAATGACCAAATTCCGCATTTGTATGGATAATGTCATACTTATAAAAATCTATCTTTCTTGTATACTTTAAATATTTTAAATAAAAAGGTATAAAAAAAGGAATTTTCTCGAAAAGTTGAGAAATGTAAATAAGATCCGCTTTCAAATTGGTATATTTTTCTATTGCAAATTTCAATCTTGCAAAATAAACATCGGCTCCCGCCTTTCCAGAGATTAGTATATATAAAATTTTCATTGGTTCTTCTTTGTTAAAATAAAATATATCCTGGAATAATTGGTTTAATCATCTTTAAAAAAAGTAATGCCTAAACAAAATAAGATAAAAGGTTTTCATAATAGTAGTCTCCTTTTTTTTGTCCAAAACAGATTTATTAATTTTAGAAGAATTTTTCTGATATTGATATTCTTTATTCATAATAAACTACCCACCTTTCAAAACCTTATAATATCGATTTTTGATTACGTCCCAAGAAAAATGATTTTTTACGAATTTATATCCATTCTCAGCTAATTTTTCTCTTTTTTCTCTATCCTCGATTAACTCAATAATCTTTCCACTAAACAATCCAATATTTTTTACGTCTGTCTGTATCCCCATTGTTTCATTTTTTATAATGTCCGAGATTGCTTTGAGGTCAGAAGCTATCATGCAAGTTTTAGACATTAAAGCTTCAACAAAAACCAAACCGAATCCTTCGGAACCGCCGCTTTTGGCTACTACACTTGGCCCTATAAAAATATCGGCTGTAGCATAATATTTTGGCAATTTATCATTTGGTATCGCACCAGTAAAAATTATATTTTTCCCCAATAAATCTAAATTTTTCGCCTGTCTTTTTAAATCATTCTCTAGCGGCCCAGAACCAACAATTAGAAGTTTTGCTTGAGAGTATTTTTTTACCACCTCAGGCATTGTGTCTATTAGATATTTTATCCCTTTTTCTTCTACTAATCTCCCCACAAAAAGTAAAAAGGGACCTTTTATACCGTATCTTTCTCTAATTCTCTCATCGTATTGGGTGGGATTAAACTTTTTGTCATCCACGCCCATTGGAATCACTTCTATCGGTAAATCTTCTCTTATATTCAATTTTTTAACCCCCTCTTTGATTGCATTGCTTACTACTGTCAATTTATCTACATTATTTAAGGTCCATTTTTTTATTTTCTTCATTAATGGATTTTGTAAGCTAAAAATATCTCCCCCATGGGAGGTACAGATTATCTTAAGATTCCTTTTCCGAAAAAGTTTTTTGTAAAGAACAGCTATAAATCCCTGCGGAATAATCCAATGAGCGTGGATAGTTTCTATTTCCCCCCTTTTTATAATTTTAGCTAAGTTTAAAAAAGCGGAGAAAAAAAGAAAAGGTACTTGAAAAATTAACATTCTGTTTTTCCTTAAATTCGGAACTATTGCTCCTTCACATAAAGAAGTAAATCCATATTTAAATCGATAAATTTTTAAACCATCTTTTTCTTCAAAAACTTTTGTCTCTTTTCTGAAGGGAGTTAAAACCACAACATAGAGATCTCCTTTTTGAACTAACCTTTTGCTTAACTCATACACAAAAGGTGACGTACCATCCCCTTTAAGAAAAGTGGGGAAAGTTGTTGTAAAGACTAAAATATTCTTTTTCATTTTCCTCGCAACTTAAAATTACTTCTTATGATTGATTTTATCTGTCATCTTTCTATACCTTTATAAATTATTCCGAGGGATTACAAGAAATTTCTATTTTTTTGAAATCTTTACTATTAGTTCAGCTAATAAGCCAAAAACAAAAACTTGGATTGCTATCATTAAAGCAACAATAGTTGAGCCTTTGATACTAAAATGCCAATAGATAATGTCATAGATGAACTTTCCTATACCAATAAGTAATAGAAATATTGCAATGGGTAAAAATATCTTTAAGGGATTGAAAAACATTATCATTCTGATTACTTGGATGAGATATTCCCAGGTACTTTTTATTGGATGAAATTTTGATTTACCTACTCTCTTAAAGTAATCAATTGGTATAAATTTTACTGGATGACCATTTATTAAAAAAGCTAAAGTCATAGTAGCTACACATGAAAAACCTGGTGGAAGCAAATATAAGTATTTTAGTCCTACCTCACTTTTAAATGCCCTAAGTCCTGAGTTCAAGTCTGGGATATTCTTACCAGACAAAAATATTGCTAATTTTTTAATAAACCATTTTGTTGGTATTCTTAATAATTTTTGTTGACCTTCTTCCGTTTTTCTTGCACCTATAACTTGATCATATTTGTCTAAATGTGGAATTAATTCAGGTATTAAATAATTAGGATAAGTCAAATCTGCATCAGACCAGACTACATATTCACCCTTTGCTTTCTCTGTTCCAAATTTTCTGGCAGTTCCTGTCCCATAGTTAACAGGTCTTCTATACAGTTTTACCCATGGAAAATTCTGTTCCACTATATCAGGTGTTTTATCTTTAGAGCCATCATCAACCACTATGACTTCATAGGAATATTTTGAAGAATCCATTGCCTTTTTAATTCTTTCTATTTCTTCCTTTATACTTTTTTCTTCATTATATGTAGCTAAAACAATACTGACATCAATAGTGTCTTTTTTAACTTCATCTATCATATTTACCTCTTTATATAGTTTCAAATCACTTTATATCATTATTATATTTAACTATTTATTCTTCAAATTGTTTTATTTGAATTTACTTTAAATAAAGTAAACACTTAAAATAAATTATTTTTTATAATCTATTATTGGTCATAAAAAGTTAATATAGGTAAAATTAGTGTTATTAAACCAGCAACAGTTGAAATTATATATGATATTATTCCAAAATCTTTGATTTTAATCCAAACTAAAACTGAACAAATTAACCCCATGATAAAGAACAAAAAGATATCCTCTCTTTCTAACTTTCTTTTTTTAATAACCTTTTCTTTTTCTTCAAATATGGGTAGTATAAAGAATATACCACTTATTAATAATAGGATAAAAACTGAATTTATATTTAGGTAATCTTCGAAAAATCTATCCCAAAACTGATTTATTATAAATAATAATATATAAATAATAGTTATAATTGGGAATAGTGTACTATTTATCCTGAGAAAAAGCTTAAGGTTCTCATTATTTTTCTCTATAAAAGATTTTATATATTTCAAAATAATCCTCCGATATAACTTTTTCAATAATTAAATCATTTTCGTTTTTTTGTATATAGTTTGTTAAATTAAGATAATTTTTTTCAATGATATATATTGGATAATTCAGATTTAATAAGGTTTTTATATAATTTGTAGCTATTTCACAATTTTCTTTTTCCTCTTTCATCAAAATTTCACTTAAATCCAATGTCTTTCTTTCTGTTATTCCATGCAAAAAGAATCTGCGGTCTCCAACAATTATTGAGTTTTTTGGAAATTCTTTTAGAATAAGGTTTATTTTACATATTTGTTTCTTTGCATTGTGTACAAAAACTGTGTAACCTTTTCCCATTAATAATGATGATGTATTTAAGATTGTAATGGTAATTAATAATATAATAATTAAATAATGTATTATTTTTGTAAATTTTTTAGAAAGATAAAAAATAAAAAACACTGAAATCAGTATAACAGTGCAATAAATCAATAAGAAATATCTGGGAATTGGACCATCAATTTTTATATTTTCTGGTTTTAATAATACCCCAGGAATTAATTTAAATATCCAAAATATTGAAGAAATAAGTGAAAAGATTACAAAATTTAGTTTGTTTTTTTCTTTTCCCTTAAAAATGACAACATAACCCAATATAGAAAATATTATTAATCCAGGAAAGATATCATATAAATAATATTTAAGATTATTTATTAATATAATAAAGTCAAATCTAATTGGCAT
>Ga0209979_1001127_pt1 | contig 30898 bp, 25 predicted proteins | sample AnhtaG_FD_183114 | JGI IMG/M metagenome (GOLD analysis project Ga0209979, IMG submission 183114) | Deep subsurface microbial communities from Anholt, Denmark to uncover new lineages of life (NeLLi) - Anholt_01485 metaG (SPAdes) (version 2) | ecosystem: Environmental > Aquatic > Marine > Oceanic... | reverse complement strand
GGATGTCTGACACATTCTCCGTGGAGTATGCCCAGGGCAGCACCGGTTTGCCTGTGTTGACGATCATCTCGGCGAATTCGTAGACCGGGGCTAGTGAGGAGGTGACGTCGCTGATCAACCCCAATGACATCACGAAGTCGATGTCGTCTAGAGCGTCGCACACGCGCGCTGTCAGGCCCGGATCGCCTCTTCGGGTCCTGCGCCGTTCGCCGATCTCCGGGTCAATGAAGTAGGTGCAGGTGGGACCGGGTCCGAAGTAGACTCGATCGGGGACAATCTGCATGGGGTGTTCGCCGCTGCGACCCCAGATAGTGAAGGAGCGGGGGTTGGCGGCGACGGCGTCTTGGATGATAGGGGGAGGGATGCGCACCCGCGTGCCATCGACGCGGGCACCTGCATCTGCCAGCAATTCTCGGGCAGCGGCGTTGAGGACACTGACGCCGGTGCGGTTGAGGCACTCAAGCGTGGCTTGATAGAGTTTCTCGATTTGCCGATCCGACAGGACGCGGAACTGTGGTGTTTGGTGCGCATGGTAGTTTATATCCATAGTCCCTCTTTCCGAGCGCGCGCTACTAACCAGCCGCCGTGGTCAGGATCTCCTGGATCTTTCGCTTCTTCTCCGGATCCAGGGGTTTGGGTTGGTGTTGCTCAATGATCTCCTTGACTCGAGCGTTAAGTCGCTGGGCTAGAGTGGTGGCGCCCTCTTTCGACCACTTCCCTCGTCTCTTGCGGTCGAGGAGGCTTGGGAACCAGTAGTCGCGGAAGCGGTTGCGAGTCTCCTGAGTGTTCAAGAAATGCCCACCGGGTCCAACCGCGTGCAGCTCGTCCAGCAACAGTGTGTCTTCGCTGACCTGAATTCCCTTCATGATATGATCGGTCATGGCTACAAGTTCATCGTTCAAGACGATCATCTCAAAGCAAGTAGTGAGGCCGCTCTGCAGGTAGCCCACATCGTGGGCCAGGTTGTTGCCACTGAGCCTGGCCATCAGCACATGTAACATAGCCTCCACGGCGGCCTGTTCGTCCATGACTTTACTGTCGGAGCAGGCACCATGTCCCCAGGTGGGCATGCCATACCAGCGGCCCAATTGGCCGACGGCCGCCTTGGTTAGCTGGAACTCGGGCGAGCCGTAGGAGATTTCCCCTGCGCTCATATCCATATGGTGCAGGCCTGCTCCGAAGACAAAGGGGGCGCCGGGCCGCTTCAACTGATGCACGACCAGGGCGCTGAAGATCTCAGCCAGGGACATGACCAGACCACCGGCCATGGTGATGGGCGCTGTACCGCCCATCAGTGTGCCGGGGGAATGGACCACGGGCAGTCCGCATTCGGCTATGAGCAGCAGCTTATCGATTGCTGTCTCCGACTGCTGGAGCGGCGAACTGGGCTCGGAGTAGAGCAAGATATGCTGCTGCTCCACCAAGGCTTCATGGCTGCCGGCCACGGCTGCAGCCATGTCAATGGCTCGTTGGCAACTGGCTCGGTCGTTGGTCACGAAAACGATGGGTTTGGTGGTATGCTCCAGCATCAATGCCATCTGAGTGTCGTATTGTAGAGGCACATCCACATCATCAGGGATGCCCATGGACATGAGGAAGTGGATGTTAGGTAGGGCGTCGCAGAGGTGATAGCCGTTGATGAGATCGGCCTGGGTGAACTTGCGATGTGTGCCCGTTTCAGGATCTATGATGTTGGGGCAATCGGAGCCAGTGCCAAAGTAGACGTTCGCACCCTCCAGGAACATTGCTGGCTGTCCATCACGATCGCACATGACGATTCGGCTGGGTGTGGAGGCGATGGCATCTTCGACCATCGCTGCTGGGAACTTGACGAGGTCACCATCGGAGATGAACGCACCGGCCTCCTCGAGCAGGTACAATGCCTCCTGATGCTGGAATCGGACACCAGTTCGCCGAAGCACCTCCAGGGCAGCGCGGTGAAGGTTCTGGAGTTGAGTATCAGATAGGATAGCGAACTGAGGCGATTCGAACGGAATGGAATTGACGACCTTCATGACTGATTCTCTCCTTTCGCAGCTTGGCGAGGCTGGCCCAGAATGCAACAGCGATACTCATCCACTGGAATGCCTATTGCGCTGGACCGCTGTCGATGGTCCGGACGTCGCACGAGGGGCCGAGAGCCACCCCTTCAGTAGCTCCTTGGCTAGTTCGACTGCCTCAACGGCATCCTCCGCGTGACCGTCAGCGCCGATTCGGTCCGCGTATTCCTGACTGACAGGGGCACCGCCGATCACCACCTTCACCTTATCCCTCAACCCTGCCCTCTCCAAAGCTTGAATAGTGTTCTTCATCTCCACCATGGTGGTGGTCAACAGTGCGGACATCATTACGACCTGGGGTTGGTATTTCTTTGTCGCTTCGACAAAGTCCTCAGAAGCAGTATCCTTCCCCAGGTCTATGACTTCTATCCCCGCTCCCTCCAGCATTATGCAGACGAGGTTCTTTCCTATGTCGTGGATATCTCCGCGTACGGTGCCGACGACGAAGGTTCCCAAGGTTACACTGTCGCTCTCGCTGAGCAAAGGCCTAAGGACTTGCATGCCTGCCTGCATCGCTTCGGCACCGATCAATACCTCCGGCACAAATATGACGTCAGCTTCGAAGTCTTTCGCAAGCCTATCCATCCCCGGGAGCAGCCCCTTGTTCAGGACTTCCTGAGCGCCATATCTTTCCTCCAACGCCTCTCTAGTAAGAGCAGCTACATCATCTTCCCTACCCTCGTACAGAGCGTCGGCAATTCTGCTCCACTCCATCCTACTCCCCCTTCTACAACTTGTGTCATAATACGACCCGGCTTGCTGGCAGGCAACAAGTGATCCGGGCATAGCGCACTTATGTACTCTGTCCCTGCTGTTGCTTTCTTCTTTGCACCTGACTGCTGGTTCATCCGTGCCGGCTAGACACGTAGCCCACCCGGCCTGTCAGATGGCCAGAACCACATGCTTTCCTCCCCGGAGTACGGCCCCGCCGGGGCTTGCCCCAATACACTCAGGTGGAATGGCCAAGCCTCCTTGATCTGTTGATCTTGGAGCACGCGGAGTTGCGGAGTCCTGACGATCATCATAGTTGGCGTTCGGATCTCGCCTTGTGGGATGGAGACATCAGAAGCCACAAATGCGGAAGAAGTTGCTCAACAGTCGCTTTCCGTCAGCATATTCCTCTGAGTAATCCTCTGGGTGAAACTGGGTTGCGTACACCGGGCGCGTATCATCCCGGATAGCTTGGATGGCACACAATTCGCTTTCTGCCAAGCGGGCGAATGCGGGCGGCATCGCCTTCAACTCCCAATAGTGCCACTGGCTGAAGACGGGTTGCTGGCCTAGTCCATCGAAGAGCGGGTCAGACTGTACGACCTTGACGGGATAGTATCCCTTCTCTTTCAGCATGCCTGGTTTGTAGTCGGGATCAGGGTCAGCCATACCATCAGGTAGCCGGCCCATAGAACCACAGGGTACATCGTGTAGCAACGCAATCAGTTGCATAGCACCACACAATGCAAGGATCGGCCACTCACCTTCGTCGATGATCCACTCCAACTCACCAAAGCCAGTCATATCGTATTGATCCCACTCCGTGGCGTTGCCGCTGACTAATAGCGCCTGCACATTCCACGACCTCAGATTTCTGGCCGTTACCCGTGTGTAATGCTGGATCAAACACGGCAGCCCAGAGATTTCCTCAAACCGTAGTTTGTGGCGCAACACCCAACCTAGGTCCGAGTCGTACCGAGTAGGCTCAGCCAGACACCGGCCGTGTTCCAGAATCACGTAGCAGAGCATAGGTCACACCAATCCTTCGTTACTCGCTTCTCTGCCTATCAATCCGAGCCAAGGTCCGGTTCATCTCGCTTTGCACTGGGGCAATGGCCTCGTCGACCCCCATGCGTGGCTTGGCCATGAGGATGTCGGGGCGGGTGGCCAGAGCCACGTGAGTTGTCACTCGGGCCGACAGGTCAGTCTCAGCACAACTGCCGCCCAAGAGCGTGGCTATGCCGCCGTCCTTGCAGGCCAACACAGCGTCGACAGAATTGCGCACGCAGCCCAGGTCCGGCATCTTGATGTGCACCATGTCGGCCGCCTGAGCCTCTACGAAGGCTTTCACGTCATCCAAGGAGTTGGCCCACTCGTGAACGACCAGTTGCGTGCTGATCTTGCGGAAGCGAACGTAGTCGCGCAGCGTCTTCATCGCTTCTATCTGGGCCTCACGGCTCTCCATGATGACTGGGCTCTCTACCCGCAGAGGGTACGGTTGCGCTGCCAGGTCCAGGGCGTAGAGATGGCCAAGCACGCGACCCAGGTCGTTCTCTGAGACGTGCCCCAATGCTCCGCGTACGTCTAGATGAATGGTGGGCTGATAGTCCGGCCCGCCCAGGCGGCGGATGCGTTGCCTGAGCCAACGCACATATCGCGTCAGCTTTGTGCCATCCGCGCCGAGTTGCTCGGGGATATCGTCTACAGCAGCGTGGGGCAGAGAGGCGACACGACGGAGTACTAGCTTCTCGGCACCACGATGCCAGTCGACCCCACACCGGCCATGGATGGGCACTGGGTCGCCCGGTGGCGCCAAACCCCATTCCTCGGCTATGACTTCGGCCATAGTCACGCCGCGTGCCAGAGCCACCGCTTTCAGCAGAGCCTGGCTCACACCGTAGCGGATAGCGGTGTGCAGCCGACGGTCCACGGTGACCTGCTCTGTGGCGACCTGTTCATCTTCTCGGGTCGCTCGCCAAAGACGTACTGGCGCCGCCAGCAGATCCCGGCGAGACCACTGGTTCATGCTAGGGTCTGCTTTGGGCCGGGGTAGCGACCGGCTGACTTGCACTGACTCGGTGAGGGCGTCCATCTCGGCCGCTAGTTGGCGGAAGCTAGTAACCCGCCGGCCTCGAAGAGCGGGGCCAACTGCGCCGCGGATTGTGACCAGTCCCTCTTGCAGATGTACGGTGGCGTCATCTCCGGCTGCACCACCACGGCAAATGCCCACGCAATCCCCCCACGCCACGCTCCGGTCATTGAGCACGAGCCCAACTGAGATCACCTGCGCGAACCCTTGGGCTCCCTCGAAGCCAACTGATTCAAGTCTGGATGGATGTGGGTCGGAACTGGGTTGTGACTGGGCCTGAAGGAATGCTGAATCTTCATCGTAGCAGGCACCGACGGCGGGCGCGGTCAAGATGTCAGTGATGTGCCAAGGCTTGGCTCCGTTGTTCTTACTCACAATGGGCAACCCCGCCGAGCCAGACCGGGAACGCTCGGTCAGTCATGCTTGGGCTGGATACGTTCAAGGGTGCAATGCGGTCCATCGTGCCGCAGCCAGGCGGAAGCAACGCTGAGGATGATGCAGGTGTAGCCTGGCCCTTCTCAAGAGCGTAGCCACGCCTTCGCAAGATCAACTGCCGAGACGGCATCGTGGCCATATCCATCCGCGCCGATGTCCTCCGCGAACTGCTGGGTGATCGGTGCACCGCCCACCATGACTTTGACTCCATGCCTCACACCCGCCACCTCCAAGGCTTCGAGAGTGGTCTTCATCTCCCCCATGGTGGTGGTCAAGAGGGCGGAGATGCCTACGATCTGCGGTTGGTGTTGCTTTATCGCCTCAATGAACTTGCCTGCTGGGGTGTCTATACCTAGATCTATGACTTCTATCCCGGCTCCTTGAAGCATCATAGCCACCAGGTTCTTTCCTATGTCGTGGAGATCACCCTTGACCGTGCCGATAACGAGCTTCCCTAGAGTGGCGGTGTCGCTCTTGCTGAGCAAAGGCCTGAGAATGTCCACGCCTGCGTGCATCGCCTTGCCAGCCCTCAGTACCTCAGGCAGGAATAGGATGTCAGCCCTGAAGTCTTTGCCAACTCTATCCATCCCTGCCAGGAGTCCATCGTTCAGCACCTCCTGAGGGCCATGCCCTTCCTCCAGTGCTTCTTTGGTGAGGGCAGATACGTCATCGACTCTACCGGCATAAAGGGCATCGGCCATTCTGTTCCACTCCATTCTATCCTCCTCTGCAATAGCTTATCTCTCATCTCATTCCCTTGGCGGCAGTAAGCGATGTAACGCAGGGCGAACTTGTCGCGCCCCAGGCGAAGGTCGGCGAGCAAGATGGCCCTTCGCGTTCTCTTGGGGTTCACTGAGGGTGATGCCTGGTCGTGGTGACTTCGATAGTCATCTTCTCTTGCTTCATTCAGCGATGGTCACCACCGGTTCGACCTTCCGTAGTTCCTCCAGTGGAGTATGGCAGTAGATATAATGACCATCCACATCCAGCCGCGGGGGCGGCTCCTCCGTCTCACAAATCCTACCTCTCTCGCGGGGGCAGCGGGTGTGGAACCGGCACCCGTTGGGCGGGTTCAGGGCGCTGGGCACTGTACCGCTCAGCCGGATGCGCTTCTGCTTCGCACGCGGATCGGGGATGGGAACTGCGGAGAGAAGAGCCTCTGTATAGGGGTGGTACGGGGGGGCGTAGATCGCCTCGGCGGTGCCCACTTCGCAGAGCTTCCCGAGGTACATTACCGCCACGTAGTCGGAGAAGAAACGAACCACGCTTAGGTCGTGGGCAATAAATAGCATCGTAGTGCCGAACTCGTGTTGGATCTCCAACAACAGGTTGAGCACTGCTGCTTGGACCGACACGTCCAGAGCCGAGACCGGCTCATCACACAACACTACGTCTGGCTGGGCAGCGAAAGCCCGGGCGATGCCCACCCGTTGCTTCTCTCCACCGCTCAACTGGCGGGGCAATCGGTCGTAGTAGCTCTGGTCGAGCTTGACAGCGTTCAACAGCCGGATCACCTCTTCCCTCACCTGGTTACGTCGCACTGTCTTGAAGCGAACCAGCGGACGGGCGATTTGGTGCCCCACACTGAAGGAGGGGTTCAACGTGGAATCGGGGTTCTGGAAGACCATCTGGAGCTCTTTGACAAGATCCATATCGCGGTCACGCAAAGGGATAGAGATGTCAACGCCCAGAAAGTCAATCTTGCCATCGGTCACGGGTTCCAAGCCAACGATGACTCTGGCTAGAGTGCTCTTGCCACATCCTGATTCACCAACAAGCCCCACTGTACACCCCTTTGGGATCTCTAGGCTGACGTCATCGACCGCCTTTACGTACTGCTTCTCTCCCAGGCCCACTAGGCTGACTAGGGACCTTTGCTCTTGCTCGAAATATTTCCGGAGGTGTTCGACTTGCAGAATCGGCTCCTCGGCGAAGGGACGGGCAGTGGTCAGAGCGGATGCCAGATCCTCGGGCGGCTCCCACTCTGCGCCAATGTTTTCCTCGGCATGGTGACAACGGGCGAAATGAGTGTGGTTCACCTTTTGGAGTTCGGGTCGCTGATGCCGGCATTCCTCGCGGGCGAAGTCACAGCGGGGCTCGAAAACACAACCCAGCGGCAAGTTCATCGGTGAAGGGACTCGTCCTCGGATGGGATAGAGGTAGCTGGATTCTTTGCTCAGGCCCAGCTTGGGCACGCACCGCATCAACCCCTGGGTGTACGGATGCATAGGCTTCAGGAAGATGTCCTCTACCGGACCTCGCTCCACTATTTCCCCTGCATACATCACACTCACGTGATCGGAGACGCGGGCGATAACCCCCAGGTTGTGGGTGATATACATGATGGCTGTGTCGAACTCTCGCCGTAGTTCGTCAATCAGGTCGAGTACAGCCGCCTCCACAGTCACGTCCAGGGCAGTGGTCGGCTCGTCCATGATCAGCAGCGCCGGACTATTGAGCAAGGCCATGGCGATGACCACCCGCTGTTGCTGTCCGCCGGAAAGCTGGTGGGGGTAGCGCATCATCACCGATTCCGGGTCAGGCATGTAGACACGGTTCAGCATCTCGATGCACTGTCTGTGAGCATCGTCTTTGCTGAGGCTACGGTGCACGATCAGCACTTCGGCTAATTGCTCGCCGACGCGCAAGCTGGGGTTGAGAGCGGCCATAGGATCCTGATATACCATGGAGATCTGGTTGCCGCGCAGACGTCGGAGCTCCTCCTCGCGCCGACCCCGTAGCTCTCGCCCTTGGAAGAGGATGCTCCCCCCAACGATCCTGCCGTTACGCCCCAGGAAGTTCACGATACCGAAGGCCACTGTGCTCTTGCCACAGCCCGATTCGCCCACGAGGCCAAAGGTCTCGCCTCGGTTGATCTCAAAGGATACGTTGCGCACAGCCGGCACCTCGCCCTTGCGGATCTGATACGATATCGCGAGGTTCTCAACGTTCAGAACCTGGGTGTTTGTACCGTAATCTTCCATACGCCAGTTCCTATTCTACAAAGTCCACATAGAATTCACACTTGTCATCACCAAAGCCTATGGCCTTGACAACTTCCACACCGACGGGCCCCCGGCAGACCGCAGAAAAAATGCCTTCCATCAACCCTATCGAACATAAGCAATGAACCGCACTGGGCTTGGCAAGTCCAGCCTTCACAAGGGTACAGGCACATTCATCTATTTCCAGATGGGCCTTGTTACCTTGTCTTTCCCAAACGCTGGCGAGGTTGTGTATTTGCAACCGCCGCTGATTGGTAGCGTCGAGAAGCTCGTCCACAGTTTCTGGTTTCTTGCCGAGTATTCCTCTGCAATCATCAAGGATTTGTTGAGAGCACTTCTGTCCGGCGGCCTTCATCACTTCTTTGGCCAAAGCCGGGCTCCCATGGGCGGGCAGGGCGTTTTCCGTTGCTTCGATCCAAGCAGCATTCACCTCGATAGCTGCTTCCGAGATTTCCAGTTTCTTCATTTGTTTCTTTCTTTGCAAGAATGGCATCTAACGGCGAATATCGAGACTATCCGCCCATTCGCTGTCACTGATAGCGCGTCACCTCTTCACGCAGACCGTCGGCGAACAGGTTGAGCCCCACCACGAGAGATGAGATGGCCAGTGAAGGCCATAGGACAGCCCATGGATTGATCCAGATAAAGGTGCGTCCTCGGGCGACCATGCTCCCCCAATCCGGTGCCGGGGGGGGTAGCCCCAAACCCAAGAAGCCCAGCGTACCAATGGCGAACACGGCGTAACCCACGCGCAGCATAGCGTCTACGATGATGGGCCCCCAGGCGTTGGGGAATATCTCCACAAACATGATGTAGAAAGGGTTTTCGCCTCGCAATTCGGCTGCGGCAATGTACTCCCGGGTGCGGATGTCCAAGGTGAGACTGCGCACCAACCGTGCGATCCCTGGGGCACCAGCAACGGTAATGGCGATGACGACATTAATGGCAGAGGCTCCCACCGCAACGAGGATGATGAGGTAAAGAAGGATGGCGGGGAAGGCCATAATACCATCGAGGATGCGCATTACGACCTCGTCCACCATTCCACCAGAATAGCCGGCAGACAATCCCAGGGTGGTCCCCACAACCAGGGCGCACAGCACAGACACAGGAGCCAAGACGAGGATAATACGGGCGCCGTGGAGCAGACGAGACAGGAGATCACGTCCCAGATCGTCGGTCCCGAGCAGATGCTTCGCCGAAGGCCCCTCGTTTACCGCAGTATAGTCTTGCTCCAACGGATTGTAGGGGGAGATGATGGGGGCAAAGATGGCGACGAAGATCCAGAAGAGCACAATGGCTAGCGCTGCGAGTGCCACTTTGGAGGCCGAGACGAGAGAAAAAATGTCCCGCACGCGTTGCCACCTGGACGGGCCTGCTGCTATCGCAAGATCTCCGGTCTGCTCACCAACTGCCGCCACTATGTCGTGCCTATCTTCCCTTGGCGTATGCTCCATACAGTCACGTCAAGCGTATCGAATGCGAGGGTTCAGGAAGGTATAGACAATATCTGCCACCAACTGGGTCCCCACCGCCAGGAAGACCATTATCATCGCGCCTGCCTCGATGGCGAAGATATCCTTGTACAACGCTGCTTCATAGAGATACTTCCCCAGGCCCGGGAAGCCGAAGATCGCTTCCACAACCACGATGCCCCCGATCAGCCAGTTGACATGAAGCATGATGACCGTGATGGGAGCCATCAGAGCATTGCGGATGGCGTGCTTGAAGACGATGCGCGAGTACGGTAGGCCCTTAATGAAGGCCGTGCGGATGTAGGGCTCTCTCATCACCTCCACCATACTGGCCCGCGTGATACGCAGCACGTAGCCTAGCTCGATCAGAGTGAGTGTCAGCACCGGAAGGATCAGCATCTTGGGGTTTTCGAAGATCGCTCTCTCGCTCACGAATACGGTCGCGCCGGGCACCAGTTTCAACCAGGTGGCGAGGATCAGAATCAAGAAGATGCCGGTCGCGAACTCTGGGGTTGATGTGGTTATGAGGCCAGCAACCGAAAGGACACGGTCTATGGGCTTGCCTTCATTAAGACCCGCGATTAGCCCCAGCACTAGGGCCAGGGGCATGACAATCGCGAAGGCGATACCTGCCAGAATCGCCGAATTCCGGATCCGCCGCGCGAGCGTGTCAGCGACCGGGCGGCCGGTCTGTACCGATTGACCCGGGTCACCTCGCAGCATGCCCTTTTGCAGCGGGATGTACGTTCTGGCGCCACCTGACTTCTCCACCCACCAGCCCGCCGCCTTGGCACGCATCCAGTAGGTCTCGCCCGAGCCCTTCTCCCACATCACAGCGTGGTTATGTGTGTCCACCCCCCAGGCTCTGCTGACGCCCTCTTCGTCCGTTTGCCACCTGTCATTGTCCAGGGATTCCTCAACGGTGCCGTCCGTCTGGCGCCGCAGGGCGATCAGATCCTTCTCCTCCAGCTTCCACCGCACTAGAGTACCATCTTCGTCCACCGCCCACCATTGGTAGAAGTCAGTCCCGGGCTTCTTGATCCGCGTCAGGGGCATGCCGATGAGGCGCTCTGCTCTCCAATCGCTGCCTACCAGCCAACTGATGTATCGAATGTGGAGCGGCTGATTCAGGCCCAACTGCTCCCGAAAGGATGCCTCTTGCTCCGGCGTGGCAAAGGCCCCCAGGATGTTCCGCGCCACATTGCCCGGCGCAATCTCAGCGAGGGCGAAGATGAAGATGGACACGATGAACATCGTCAGGAGCATGGTCAGCAGGCGTCGAACGATGAACTTCACCATGATAAGTGCCTATTCGATACTGAAGTAGGGAAGGCCACAGTATCAGCCGAAGGCTGATGCCTCAATGACCTCAGCGCTTGGTGAAGCCGTGGCCTACCCTATCTTATAAGGGTGCCGCCAATAGATCTAGCGGCTATCCCATACCCAAGCTCGGCCAGAGAACCTAAGCCTCTTCGAGCCAGAGCTCGTTGAAGAGATCGTACTGGGTTGGATGCCCCTTCCAATTCTGGACCTTCTTGTGCGCGATCATCCAGATGCCTTGCCAGTAGGGGATGCCTATGGAGCCGCGCTCATACTGGATCTCTTCCAGCTGGCACATTATCTGGCGGCGCTCTTCTACGTCCAGGGTGCCCTCGGCTTGCCGGAGCAGTGCCGTGAACTCGTCATCGCACCAGCGAGTCTCGTTCCAAGGCACTGCTTCGCCCGCCGCGTCGCAGATGTAGGCCAGGCTCAGAACCATCGTGCCCAGCGGACGGTGCGTCCACGGCGTGACCCCAAGGTCACACTCGGTCCAGAGGTCCCAGTAGGCGGAGACGGGCATGGTGTTGATCTGGATGTTAAAGCCAGCCGGAGCGGCATCCTCCTTGAGTATCTCCGCGTAGGAGACAACGTCTGTCCAGTCGGAGGCTACGGCAATTTCGACTGTGAGTCCATCTCCATAGCCTGCCTCCTCCAGAAGGCTCCGGGCCCTGTCGGGATCGTACGGTGGAATTGGCCTCTCGCAGTACGCCGGGTGCACCGGTGCCACGTGGAAGTCCGCCCCCGGGGCACCCTCACCGAAGTGGGCCATGGCCAGTATCTTCTCGTGGTCCTGACACAGCTTCAGAGCCATGCGCACATTGTTGTCGGTCCAAGGTTCCTTGTCCACTCGCATGCGCAGGACCCGGGTCTGTCCTGTGGGCATGCCGATGATATTGGCATTTGGGTCGTCCTTCAAGGCCAGGAAGACGGTGGCTAGCGGCTCGCTGATCGCGTCTATTTCCCCACCTTGAAAAGCCGCGATCCAGGCCGATACCTCCTCACCCAGGTCGATATACACCATCTCGTCCAGGTAGGGCAGCGGTTGGCCATCAGCGCCCGTCTGCCAGTAGTCCGCGCGGGCCTTGAGCACCACGCGCTCACCCTCGGAGTACTCGTCCAAAGTGTACGGGCCAGTGCCGACTGGAGCCTGGATGAAGTCACCCTCGAAGGTGCGGTAATTCATAATCTGATTAGGGTAGTGGAACAGGTGCTCTGGCACAGCTATCTGCGCCGCGTCGAGGTGAAGCGTGATGGTGTGCTCGTCCACCTTCTCGATGTTCTCCGCCGTCAGGTAGGACATCAAACCCAGAGTGGAGGATCCCACCTCCTCATCCAGCCATTCCTCCATGGTGAAGACCACATCGTCTGCCACAAAGTCATCTCCGTTGTTCCACTTGATCCCCTGACGCAAGTTGAGGGTCCACGTCTTGAGATCCTCACTGGCCTCCCAACTCTCCAGCAGGTAGGGGTGAGTGATGTTGTTCTCATCGGTCAGGCTCAGGTACTCCGCTACGTGACGCATGGGGTTCGAATTGGCCACCCAGGAGAAGCGGGCAGGGTGATCAATGCGCCCTACGTCGCCACGCACGCGAAGTGTACCACCGCGCCTGGGGCCTGCCGGCACGGGCGTTGGCGCGGGAGCCGTCGTTGCTGTGGGCGCAACGGCCGCCGTCGTGGGTGTTGGCACCTCCTCCGTAGGTGTCGGTGCACACCCAGCGATGAGACCCTCCGCCGCCGTCAGGCTCATCCCCAACAGAGTCGCGTAACGCAGGAACTCCCGTCGGGTCATCTTTCCCTTCTCGTACTGATCCTTAATATCAGGAATCGCCTTGTGCATCTGCTTCCTCCTTCTTGTTCTATAGCCGATAGTCTGTGGCCGGATTTGATCTGAACACATCACCTCCTCTCAGTGTATGCTTTCTCATCTTTGAGGGTCGAGCACTTTTGCCTCCACAAGCATTGTGTAACACAGCGGCGACGACTGCGTTGCTGAAGGGGCAAGAGCCGCCCCACATTGCAGTAGGCATGGTGACCGGCGGGACGTATCAGAGCGAAGGCATCATCTACCTCCCCAGCTAATACCGTCTCCACAGCCTTGACCGCACCCAGAATCGGTGTCCCAACCTCCAACGAACCTGAGTTCGCATACCCCTGCTATGGCAACTCGGCAGGGATCCTCCAGTCAGCACTCCGCGTGAGAATCTCCGTAATGAGAGACGTCCTGGTTCTCTGAACACCGGGGATCTGCTGCAACTGCTCGTGGATGAATGTTTGCAGGTCACGAGGGTCAGCGGCATATACCGCAACGGACAGATCGCTTTCGCCGGTGACGATGGCGACGTAGTTCACCCTGCCTAACTTGAGCAGGCCCTCGGCCACCTTCCTCGCTTTTCCAGGTTCCACTTCGATAGAGACATCGGCGACGATGTCGTACCCCACTGCCTCTGGGAATGCCACAGCTCTGACCTTGACAATGCCTTTCTGGGTGAGGCGGCGAATTCTATTGTTGACGGTCCTGACCGAGATATTACCCACCCGCCGCGCAATCTGGGCGCAGGACATTCTACCATCCTCGTACAGATAACTCAGAATGGCTCGATCTATGTCGTCCACCGTCAACTTCACACACGCCTCCTCCGCTGAGGCACAATACGCTCAGTGACACTGCGCCTGTAGAGAAGACCACCACGTTCTAGGCACCGAACTCACTGAACGGAGTCCAGAGGGATGCTCCAGTATAGGATTCTCCCCCATTATAGCAGAAGTGTAGCAATTTGTCAAGTGCCTGGGCAGAGGGCTTCCATCTGGGAAGCCAAGTGGGGTTGTTGTTGCCGATTTGGCTGACTGAGTTGCGCCAATCTGATTGCTCACCGCCCCAGCAATGCTGCACGGGACTCAAGAAGCAGGCAGCCCAGCATTGACACGTGGACTACTTTCCAAATGAGCGGGGTCAAGACACCTTATCTCAAGAGGCAACGAACCCACCTATGTGTAGAAACCGCGCCTATACCGAGGACAGACCTGCTCGAACTTGCGAGATCCTGCGTAGCGGCTCTGCACCACCTCCCTGGAGAGCCCCCTTCGCTTGGAGTACCCGTTGCCTGCAACATGGTGCCCGTCGCCGCGTCGGCGATCAGAACTTCGCCCGAGGCGAATCCTACCAAGATGTGCAGGCGCATCGTTGCTCCACTCTGTTCGTGATCATACCTCGGCGATCATGAGCACACCAGTTGTTTGACTACTTCGACTGCCTCCGTAGCGCCTTCGGCGTAGCCGTCAGCTCCGATCTCCTCGGCCCACTCCAGGCTGACTGGCGCGCCCCCAACGATCACCTTCACCTGGTCGCGCAGGCCAGCTTCTTCGAGAGTGAGGATCACGGCTTTCTGGCTGACCATCGTCGTCGTGAGCAGCGCCGACAGGCCAACCACGTCGGCATTCACTTCGCGCACCGCATCAGCAAACCGCTCAGGCGAAACATCCGCGCCCAGGTCGCGTATCTCAAAGCCGCTGGCGGCCAGCATGGTCGCCACCAGCGTCTTGCCGATATCGTGGATGTCACCCTGTACGGTGCCGATGACCACCTTACCCAGCAACTGACGCTGCTGTTTGCGTCTCACCAGTTCCGGTTCCAAGATCACGATCGCTGCTTTCATGGCCTCGGCGCTCAACACCAGCTCGGGGATGAACAGCTTCCCTGTGGCGAAGCCTTCGCCGACGGTATCCATGCCCGGTTTGAGGCCCTGCTCGATTGCTGCCAGAGGCTCTATTCCAGAGCGCAACGCTTCGTTGGCGAGCTCTCGCGCCTTGTCTGGATCACCAGCGATGACTGCGTTGGTCATCTCTTCCAAGATCGCTTCCTTTGCCATCTGGTATCCTCCCTTACGTCTAGCTCATCTCACGTACGCTCAAGTCTACGGGTGCCGCCGCAATCGCGCCTCCACATCGGCCAGTACCTGCTCCGGGATGTAGAGTCCTGTCATGATCGTCTTGTCGGCACCTGCATCGTCGGCCAGCACAAAGCGGAGCCGTGGACTGCTTAGGGATGCACTCACAAACCGCGATCTCTGGTGCGGCAAGGGCTGCATCTGGGGAATCTCACTGCCCAAGGCGGAGTTCACCAGGTGCCTGTGCGCCAGCCACCGGCCCTGCATCACGAGCCGCACAGTCTCAGGATCTGTGGAGAAGTCCATATCGCGGGGTGTTATGGTTTCCAAGGCGTAGCCCTCTCTGGGTTCTTTCACCACACTCTCAATGATAGTCATTGGTCAACGCGTGCACGCCCAGAGTTCCTGCACGGACAATCTGCTGCCGTCGCCTCGCGTTGCTCGTAGCCACCAGGCTCTTCTTCTCGTATTGAGCTTGGCAGGATCATACCATCGCTCCTTCGAGAAGGCAAGGGAAAGCTGCAAGATGTAACTAACAGAAAGGGACGGCATCTACCCGCCTCTCTGGAGTGTAATGCCCATCTAGGACGCGGGCGAGTTAGCGCCGCTCCGGAGGCGGATTTGCTGATCGGTGTCAATAGGGAATCCTCAAATGTGCCAGCGGGGCCTCACAACCTTGGGGATTGCGGGTCTAGAAGCACCTCTCTGCGGAAAAGGAGTGTCTCGGCTCTCCGATCGGCGCTGTTGCAACCATCCCTTTCTGCTGCCCGTCGGCGATTTGCGTTCTCTACCCACTTGTGTTGACCTATGACCCAACACAACGTCTACCCTGGTTCGCAACGAAGATGAGAACGGTGGTGAAAAGTGCGGACTAACCTCCTGCGGACTCAGTTCACATACAGGTGGCTTTTCGAACTCCTGCGGAGTTGTCCAAGACCAAGTCTCCCGATGGGCGCAGACCTGCCAAATGAGGGTATCTTCGGCGGAAACATACTACAAAGTGTGTGGAGCAGACTCAGTTACTGCTGATGACTTAGAATCCGTTGGAGGTAATTCTCCGTGTGGGTTCGAATCCCACCCGCCCTACAAGGCTTGGCACGTTGTAGTCAAGTGCTCAATCTGCACCAGGCCAGGTATCGCGGGCCCCTCCAGCCGCGGAGAGCGCCTTGCTTCTCTACAAGAGGTTCTGCGGACTCCCAAGAAGCAAAACCCACACCGCTGTTCGCTTGTCCTTGTTCCTCGAGAGGAGTTGATCTAAACCACGGACACACCCGGCCACGTACGAAAAGCTCTGCGACTGGCCGGCCGTTCTTGTGGACGGCAAGGTGGACGTCGAGGTCTCTGTCGTAGGGCGACGCCGTGGAAGGGTGGGGGCTATATGGCTGTGTGGTCGTCTGCTCCTGGGAGGGCACTGCAATTCGTTGTTGTTGGATCGTTGTGACCGGGATCGGGTAAGGTGGTGTCCCGATTGCCATCTCAACTACGACGAAATTGGGAAATCCGGGCAAGTTGTGAGAAGATGAACTCGAAGAATCACGCTCACGGTTGGGAAATGTCCTGGAAGCGCTAGGAAGGGGTAATCATGCAACGTACCATTGGTGTTCTGATGCTGGTGGTCGGAATCGTGGGGATCGTTTTCAGCGTGGCTGGGATAGCCATCGGATGGCGTGTCGTGGACCGGACGGCCGCGAGCCTGGAAGAAACGCTGCTCCTCGTATCAAGGAGCCTGGACGCCGTGGAAGCCAACTTGGTGCAAGCAAAGACGATGCTGGAGGGTGTCAACCAGGGACTCGATACGGTAGTGACAACGGCCACTGATGCTGGCCAGGTGCTCGAGTCCATAGGGTCCTTACTGGACGGGGTTTCCGAGACCGTTGGCGAAGACGTACCCAAAGCTATTGATTCCGTGCAATCAACCATCTCCCAGGTGGCTGCGGCGGCTAGAGCCGTTGACACTACGTTGGGCGCACTCAGTATGATCAGTAGCTTCTTGGGTATCAGCGTGGATGCTACTACGTCACTCGAAGAACCTGTGAGTGAGATTGGCTCAGTTCTGGATGATCTGTCGGACGACATCACCAGCCTGGAAGACGATCTCGAGACAACCGCTGGACACCTGGAGACAAGCGGCGACAACGCTCAGCACATTGCAGAGGACTTGGCGGTCCTCAACGAAGATCTAGGAGGGTTTGTTGCCCTACTGGATGAACATATTGCGATAGTCAAGGATGCCAACAGCGCTGTTCGTCAGACACAGGCCACCGTCGGTCGCTGGAGGGTAGCGGTCAAGGCGGGCATCGGCTTCATACTGATCTGGGTCGGATTGAGTCAGGTCACTCCATTGTATGTGGGCTGGGAATTGGTGGCGGGGCGGCGCAACAGCTCTGCGGTGAACTAGGTGAGAGTGCTGGCATCTTTCTCTCAGCGGATGCCGCCGTCGCACCTTGTAGTGTGCCTTTCCAAGCCATGCTAGCAACCGCTCTATTTCCCTGGAGAGAGAGGACGCAATGGTTCGAGACGAACAAGTTGAGGGATTGTGTAGCCGGTAGGCCAAGGTGGTTCGTTGTCGCGCTTGTCCTAGTTGTCGGTCTAGTGGTGAGTCTTGGGCCGGTTCATGCCCAGGACAGCGGCACCGTTGAGGAGTTGAGCGGGCGCATCGAACCGGGGGTTGGTGTCTTCTGTGTCATCCCTGGCCTGGAGCGCGGAGAGACGGTCTATGTGTACGCGAGCGGGAGGCGGTTGCGCTCTGAGGACTATGAGACCACGGAGCTGTGGCCGAACGGGCCCCCACTCGTCGCCCAGCAGAGCGATCACTGCATCAAAATAAACCGGCCGGACCCGACGACTGACGCCAACCGAAAAGTCGTTGACGGCGCTGGATGGTGACAACGTGCCATCTAGATGAAGGAGTTGCCTGTGCGGCGGGGCGGGCGGATCCGCCGGCGCTACGCGAACCGTTCGAAGCGGTCCTTATCTGCCTTGCAGATAGGGCACTTGAGGGGCGGTTGGGGGCGGGCACACAGGTAGCCGCAGACCTTGCAGCGCCAGACTGGGATGCCCCTCCGCGTGAAGCCAACCAACTCTTCTAGGTGTTGCTCGTCTGCCGATTCCCGCTCAGTACCGCGGCGCTCGGGCACGGGTTCGACTTGCCTGTGGCCGAGAGCAATCTCCTCAGAGACGTACAGCGCGCAGTAGCAGGCACCGTATTCGTCCAAGTCGGGGTCGCGGTAGTCGCAAGGGCAGATGATGTCCAGATCGTTCGCCCTGAGCCCTTCGGCCAGCCGACATGGGCAAGCCTGATAGCCGTATCTCTCTTCATTGGTCAGCAGACCTTCCATCAGATCTAGGACGAAGTCGTCGTCTGGATTGAGGAAGTATCCGGCTGCCTCTGCCTCGCGCTTCAGACGCTCGTATACAGCGCGAGCCTGTTGTGAACTCATACGCCTAGCACCTCCCGCAAGCGGCTCTCCTTGTAGCCGATGACTACGTGGGTGTCGTCGTTCTGCACGACAAGGGTCGGAAAGCTCTTACGGCGGTTGTAATGCTCCACTTCCGCCAGAGCGCGAACCCTCTCGTTACCCGTCAGCAGATCAAGGTACTCGTACTCATAATCAACATCGTTGTCGTCCAGGAACCGCTTGGTCTTCCTGCACCAGCCACACGTACTCAACGCGAACAGTTTCACCTTCGTCAATGTGGTAACCTCCTTGACTGGATGCGTCTGATCTCGCGAGATCACTCCCTACAGGGGAACCGGTCCGCCGCCATCGTCTCGGAGCGCCTGCCAGATACGCTCAATTCTATCAGAAACAGTGAGATGTTGCACGGAATGGGATATGGGGAGCTTGCCACGACCTGGCCTTTACTATAGAATACCCTGAACGAACCCACTGCCATCTCCGAGGAGAAACGCGTTGCGCTTGGATCCCACCATTTTCCGCGAGTACGACATTAGAGGTGTCGCCGGGGAGAACCTCGATCCGCAAGTCTGCACGGTGCTGGGTGCAGCTTATGGGACCACTGTTCAGAAAGAGAGCAATCGGAAGGTGGTCGTGGGTCGAGATGCTCGGTTGAGCTCGCCCGATCTCGCTCGGGCCCTGATCGCTGGCCTCCTGGGCACGGGGTGCGAGGTAATTGACATCGGTGTCGTCACGACGCCCATGGTCTACTTCGCGGTCAAACGCTTACAGGCGGCGGGAGGGGTCGTTGTGACCGCGAGCCACAACCCTTCACAGTACAACGGCCTGAAGCTACGCAAGAGTGCGCTCCCTTTTAGTGGTGAGGAGATCCAGGCCTTGCGGCGACTGGCAGAAGGTGGCCCTTTCTCTCAGGGAGAAGGGCATCTTGTCAAGGACTCCACCATCCTCGAAGAGTACCTCTCGGCCGTAGAGCAGAGGGTAGCGATAGACAGAGACAGAGGCTTCGAAGTGGTCGTTGATGCTGGGAACGGCACCACCGGCGCGGTGGCGCCGGAGCTGTTCCGACGGCTGGGATGCGATGTGAGGGAGTTGTATTGCGACCTGGATGGTCGCTTTCCTCATCACCTTCCGGATCCGAGTGAAGCGAAGAACGTGGAGGACCTGGCCACAGCGGTGCTGGAACACCAAGCTGATGTGGGGATTGCTTACGATGGCGATGGGGACAGGCTAGGCTTGGTGACGGATAAGGGAGAGATTCTATCTGGAGATCTGATAGTGGCGCTCATCGCAGCGGAGATCTTGAAGCGTGAGCAAGGCACGGTTGTCTTTGACCTGCTTTCGTCGCGCGCCTTGATCGATGTGATCGAAGCGAATGGCGGGGTGCCTCGCATGGCTCCTACGGGCTATACGCGGGTGATGGAGGAGGTCAGGCGAAGTGAGGCTTTGATCGGTGGCGAGGCCAGCGGACATATCTTCTTCCGGGATGCCCTCTTTGACTTTGACGACGGGATCTTCGCTTCGGCGAAAGTCCTGGAAGCGTTGTCAAGCGCAGGGTGCGCGCTATCAGACCTCGTGGCGAAAATCCCCCGGTACTACTCTGCCCCCGAGGTGAAGCTCCCATGTGCCGACGAGCACAAGTTTGCGGTCATGGATCGCATAAGGGCGTGTTTCGACAAGCGCTTCCCGCTCAAGGACCTCGACGGCCTGCGCATCGACTTTGAGGACGGCTGGGCATCCGTGCGGGCATCGCATACGACGCCGAACATCGCCCTGGTGTTCGAGGCACGGACGCCCGAGCAGCTGGAGCAGATCAAGGGCCTGATCGTGAGGGAGCTGGCCAACTGCTGCGCTGACGAGATGTCGTCAGGTGTTTTGGGGTTCGAGGGCTTGGCATGAGTGGGTCTCTGCGACTACAGCCATCGTGGAGCGACCGGTCGCTCGGGTACCTCTGGGCATGGTCAGATGGAGACAGGTAGAGTGAGGGAAAGGCTGAGGAGCAGCAGAGCATTGAGGCTACTCCTGCCCGGCTGGCACATCAAGCGCTGGCTACTGGCCCTGTTCTTTGGAATCCTGCTTCTGAGCCTGGGCTTCGCCTACGTTCTGGTACACATGTACCGTACGGCGCCATTTCCGTCGTATGTCTATTACCTTACTCTCCAGTTCATCCCTCACGTGCAGCGGGGTATTCTCGTGGGTACCATAGGCGTGACTTTGCTGGTGGTGTCGTTCATCAAGTTGAGTCACACCCTGGTCGCTCCATTCGTGGCCCGGAGGGCCACGAATGAGAGCCTCGTTGACGTGGTCTACGACTATTATCACGGCCCAACGGAGAAGCCCAAGGTTGTCGTGTTTGCTGGGACTGCGGGTCTGTCCATGCTGTTGCGAATCGCTAAGGAGGTTCCGTGGCAGATAACCGGTGTCGTTCCCCCCGTGGGCAGCGGGACCGCTTTCGCGAAGTTACGGCGGGGGCTTGGCACATCGGGGGAGGAGGTACTGTTCCCCTCGACAGAGAAAGTGGGGCTGTGTGCTCAGCTTGAAGATGGACGGACGCTTTCAGGCGAAGCGGAGATCCTTTCCCGGAAGGGGGCTGCCACCATCAAGAAAGTGTGGCTCGAGTCCAGGGTTGATGAGGCACCTGAGGTGCCTGTGGCGGCATCTCCTGAGGTGGTGGAAGCGCTGGAGACGGCCGATGCCGTGGTCATCGGACCCGGCTCGCTGTTGACCAACATCATTCCGACGCTGCTGGTTCCAGAGATCAACGATCTATTGAGGAGAAGCTCAGCCAGGAGGATATTCGTCTGCAATATCATGACGCAGCCGGGTCTAACGGATGGCTACTCGGTAGGCGATCACGTGAGGGCTATACAGAAGAACTGCGGATTCCGCTTGGACTACGTGCTTGTCAGCAGGACGGAAGAGATCACAGATTCTGTTCTGGCCAGATATCGAAGCGTATCTGCTGAGCCCGTGGGATCTGTCCCAGTCATGAAGGATGATACCCAGATCATCCTGTTCGAGGATACGCCAGAGGAGTTGGTTCTGGTCGAGGGGGCGCTACTGATCGAGAGGGACCTGGTGCAAGAGGTCGTGGAGGAAGGCGCCAATAGCACCGAGAAGATCGTACTCCGCCACGACCCCATGAAGCTGTCTGAGGCGGTGTCAGGGATCTTGCGGGACTACGCTTTCCAGGCCAAGCTTTCGGCAAGCCGAGCCGTGTTCAAAGAGTATGACATCCGGGGAGTTGCGGACGCTGATTTGACCACAGGCGTGATAGAGACGATAGGGAAAGCATTTGGAACCTACATCCAGCGGAGTACCGGCCGGAACAAGGTTGTCGTGGGGCGGGATGTGCGGCTCTCTTCTGAGCGCTTCTTCTCTGCCGTCACCAAGGGGTTGCTTTCCACAGGTTGTCAGGTCGTTGACGTGGGCGTCGTCCCCACGCCCGCCCTCTCTTTTGCCCTCGACAGCGCATTCGCCGATGGAACAGTGATGGTGACGGCTAGTCACAACCCTCCGGAGTTCAATGGCCTCAAGCTCCAGGTCGGTCCCTATCCGCTCGCTGGGGAGGCGTTGCAGCATGTGGAGCGGTTGATCGCCAAGAATCAGTTCGACAGCGGGAAAGGCTCTATGGAGGAGATGAACGTGATTCCCGCGTATATGGACTGTATTCGAGAGAGAATCCGACTGAATCGTCGGCTGAAGGTGGTGGTGGATGGAGGGAACGGCACGGCTGGCCTTCTTGGTAGTCGGTTGATGGAGGACCTAGGATGCGAGGTCGTGTCGCTGTACTGCGAACCCGATGGTCGCTTTCCGAACCATGAGCCTGACCCACTGGTGGAGGAGAACATCCGCGATCTGAAGGCCACGGTTCTCAAGGAGTCCGCGGACTTCGGAATCGGCTTCGATGGCGATGGAGACAGGCTAGGCGTAGTCGATGAACGTGGGGCGACTGTGCTGCCAGACAAGTACGTGGCCCTTCTAGCCAGGGAGTTCCTGGTCGGTGGGCCTGCTAGGGTCGTCTTGGACGTTCGCTGCTCTCAGGCCCTGATAGACGATATCGTGGGCCACGGTGGAATACCGTTCATGACCAGGTGTGGCAACGCATACATACTCCAGAAGATGAGGCAGGAGAACGCGGCTTTGGGCGTGGAGTTGAGCGGGCACGTCTTCTTCAATGATCCCCCTCTCAACTTTGACGATGCCCTCTTCGCAGCGGGGAAGCTTGCCGAGTATCTCTCCAAGATGGACAAGCCCCTGTCAGAACTAGTGCAGGAACTGCCGAGGTACTACAGCTCGCCGGAAATGCGAATACCCTGTACAGATACGCAGAAGTTCGGCATAGTGGAGATGATCAAGGAGTCGTTCATCGAGAGCCACGAGGTCATAGACATAGATGGGGCGCGCGTCAAGTTCGAGGGTGGTTGGGCCTTGGTGAGGGCCTCGAACACGCAGCCGATGCTATCCGTCAGAGTCGAGGGCAGAAGCGAAGAGGATTTGCGGGAGATACAGGAGACTGTCACCAGCCGCATATCTCAGTTCCTTCCGTAGGTGATCACCTAGCGGACGACGCATTCGCTCTTGGGGGTGAGACGACATGGCTGAGAAGCCGGAAGAGGCGTTGGCACAGGTCAGGGAAGCCGGAGTTCAGATGCTGGAAGCCTTTCTCAGGCCGTGGCACGAGGCCGTGGCAGACCCCGCGGCCGCCCAGGAGGCCGTGTTGGAGAGGGTGCTGCGGGGTTATGCTCAGACGAAGTACGGGGTGCAGCATGGAGCGGTCGGTGTCAAGACGGTAGAGCAGTACAGGGACGCTTTTCCCATCGCTACCTACGATGACTTGAAGCCCTTGATTGACCGAGTGATGGCCGGAGAGGAGGACGTTCTGCTCCACGAGCCGCCAGTCGGCTGGGCCATCACCCGCGGGACGACGAAGGGCGAGTCCAAGTTCATTCCCATGACCCCCACGGACCTGGAGGGGCGGGCCTGTGCTGGCCGGGCGCTAATGAACTACATTGCGCGCACCAGCCAGTTTGATGTGCTTCAGGGTGTGAACCTCAATCTGAATTTCCCCTCAGTCGTGGGCACCCTCCGAGTTGGGGAGCGAGAAGTGGAGTACGGCTATAGCTCCGGCATCTATTCGAAGCGTACGACGGCGGCCACGCCTCTCCGTACCCTTCCTGCTCAAGACGAGGTGGACGCACTGGGGGGCGGAAAGACGATAGCTGACTGGCAGCGGCGCTTCGAACTGGCCTATGAGAGATGCAAGGACGAGGATATCACCATCGTGGGGGGTGTCGCGCCGACGGCGGTGGACTTTGGCCGGTATCTACATCAGGCACACAATGTGTACCCGAAGGATCTGTGGCGGTTTCGGATCATGACCCTGGGCAGTGTGCCGGGTATCAACACCAAGCACCGATCTATCCTGAGGGCCCTATTCGGCCCTGTGGATATCGCCGAGATCTACGGCGCAACGGAAGGCATCTTCGGCCAGCAGCGGGATGAGAAGCGGGCGTGGGTGCCCAACTATGATCTGTTCTTCTTCGAGATTCAAACCCCGAAAGGCATCAAGATGATGCACGAGATGCATCCGGGGGAGACAGGCAGCCTCGTCGTGTCTACGCCGATCCTGCCTCGCTATGAGATCGGCGACCTCATAAAGGCCTTCCAACCTCCATACTTCAGGTGCATTGGGCGCGATAGGCCTCTCACTCGAGTGCGCTATTGGTGGGACCAACTCGTGACCATGGATCTGGGTCGGCTGTAGCTCAGACGCTGGTCAGAACTTGGGCCTCAGAAAGACGCCCAGAATGATCGCCAGGCCGACGCCCACCAGGATCAGCGGCCAAGTCAGTTCCCAGCCGATGTAGCCCCCGAGGCCGATGCCCAGAGCGACGAAGGCCAGGATTAGGCGGCCTCGTACGGGACGGCGATAGGTGGGCATCAGCACGCGGATCACCACCTCCAGCAGAAACAGCAGGCCGGCTCCGATGAAGATCAAAGCCCAGACGTTGTCCCATGCCAACCACGGGAAGGTGCCCAAGTTGGCGGCCACCAGCGCAAGCCCTGCCCAGATAATGATCAACCCCCAGACGAGGGGGCCTAGAGAATCGCCGCCAGACCACTGCTCACCCTTATCCCATTCCCTTTCCCCTCCGTCCTTCTCTTCCTTCTCCTGTTTCTCGTCTTTTCTTTGATACTCCTCTTCGCTCACGGGTTCCTCTCCTTTCCGGACGCTTCGCTGCTCTCGGTGTCACCATTCTACCCTACGTCTCACCCTTCAGCAAGCCGACCCGTCTAGATCGCAATTCCCACCTCGAAACCCTCACGTATGGCGTCGTAGGCTCTTCGAGGAGATTTGGCATCACCGATCAGGTGCAGTTCACTGGTGCGGTCTTTCAGACTCTCGTAGAGGGCGCTCCGGGGGGAGACGCCCGCGGCCAAGACAACTGTATGGGCTTCGATGAGCCTGTCCTCGTGATCGACAGCTATCAGCACTCCTTCGGGGATAATCCGCAGTGCCTTGGCGTCAACCAGAGTCTCCACGCCATAGCGGCGAAGGTCTTGGAGAATTGTCCATCGGGTGGTGTAGCCGACGTCTTTCCCCAACCTCGATTGCATCTCCACCAGGGTCACATGCTTGATTCCTTTGGTGACCAGCTCTTGTAGCGTTTCCCAGGTTTCGGCTCTGTTCTGCACCAAGAACCGCAAGGTTTGAGCATCCAAGGTACCCATTTGCGCCAGGTACAAGGCGACCAGACAGCCGGTGGCCCCACCGCCCAGGACCACGATCCTCCTTCCCGTATCAGCCTGATCTACCAGTACATCCCAGGCTTGAACGACGTGTTCACTGTCTACCCCCGGGATGTCGGGTACTATGGGATCGCCTCCGGTGGCCACCACCACCGCCTCGGGATCACTTGCCAGGACGAGGTCTGTTGTGGCTTCTTGACGCAGTCTAACATCCACGCCGCACTCTGTCAGCTGAAAGCGGAGTGATAGCACCAGGTCATGCAGTTCCTCTCTGCCCGGTGCTGCTGCTGCCAGGTTCAACTGCCCGCCCAGATGGTCAGCTCTCTCAAAGAGGGTCACCATGTGTCCCCTGCTGGCGGCCGTCACTGCTGCCTCCATACCGCCTGGTCCGCCGCCGATGACCGTCACCCTCTTTGGTTTCCCCGCTGGCTCTAACCTGTACTTGCCCTCCTGGCCTGCTCGTGGGTTGACCATGCAGGCCACCGGCTGGAGGGCGAAGATGTGGTCAAAGCAACCTTGGTTGCAGGCCACACAGGGGATGATCTCTTCAAGACGGCCCTCCTTGGCCTTGCGTGGAAGTTCTGGATCGGCTATCAGTGGGCGCCCCATGGCTATCAAGTCGGCTGAACCGTGACGCAATACCCTCTCGGCCAGCAATGGGTCACTATACCGGTTGCTGGAGATGACCGGTATGCCAACCATCTCCTTCACACCCCGGGCCAGGTATGAGAAGGCGCCACGGGGAACAGCCATGGTAATCTGTGGCACCCGCGTTTCGTGCCAGCCGCCGGTGACGTTGATGGCATCGACTCCGGCCTTCTGCAATTCTTGGGCAAAGCAGCGAGCTTCTCGATTGGTGTTTCCTCCCTCGACAAAGTCGTTACCAGCTATGCGGATGATGATGGGGTAGTCTGGGCCGACCGCTTCACGCACCGCAACAACAGTCTCAAGGGGAAATCGCATCCTGTTCTCGAAAGGCCCACCATATCCGTCCGGACGCAGGTTGGTCAGCGGTGAGAGGAACTGGGAGAGAAGATAGCCTGCGGAGGCGCTGATCTCAACGGCATCGAAACCCGCTTCCTTCGCCCTGCCTGCTGCGTTCCCGAAGTTGGCTATCGTGCGCTCGATGTCATCTGCGGTCATCTCTCGAGGAATTTCGCGAGTGAATGCGGACTTCACCGCCGAAGGAGCCACCGCTTGGCGACCGATGTGCTCTGAGAGGGAGTATCGGCCGGCGTGGTACAACTGGGCGGCCACAGGGACCCCGTGTTCGTGAATGGCCTGTGTGAGCCTCTTCAGCCCGGGGACGAATTCATCGTCGCTCAGGCCCATCATGAACCGGCCTCCGCCATACTCGTCAACTGGACAACCACCGACGATGATGAACCCAACGCCCCCGGCGGCTCTTTCGACGTAGAACTCCACCACTGTATCGGTAATGAAACCGTCAGGGGTGTAACCCAGATGAATGGCCGGCATGACGATGCGGTTGGCCAGCGTCAGGGACCCAATGTTGATGGGTGTGAACAGTCTGCTCAACTGAACTCGCTCTATTCCTTAAGCCATTCTCTGATAGCAGTCTTGATCTTGTCCTCCATCTTATGCCCGACGGTGTTCCAATCATCGTCAGGTTCGGCGCCAGCCCATTCGCCCATTCCCGATCTGACTCGCTGCTCTATCCGCTTGCCTACCTGATCCCAGCTTTCATCAGGCTCGCCGCCGAGACTCGTGGACACGTCAGCTCTGATCTTGGTATGCGCCTTTCGGCCTATGGTGTCCCAATCGTCGTCAGGCTCGGCGCCAGCCCATTTGCCGCTTCCGGACTTCACCCGCTTGTCAACCTGCCGGCCGATCTGAGCCCAGTCTTCCTCTGGATCAGCGCCTACCGTGGTCGCAATCTCGCCTCTTATTTTGCTCTCCATTCTCTGACCGATAGTCTGCCAATCATCAGTCTCCTCGGCGCCCGCCCAGCTAGCGAGCTCCTTCCTGATCTTCGCCTCGATATCTCGTCCAGTCTCTTCCCATTCCTCTTTCCTTGTCTTCTCGTCGCTCACGACACCTACTCCTCTCTTGATCTCTGATGGATACGTCTGGAGCCGATAGTCAAGTCGGCATCTCCACCGATGCCATTTCGCTGAGCTTGGAGAGGACTATCTGTTTGATCTCGACAAGCCCCTCGGGGGTCTGCGCCTCGAAGCGCAAGACCAGCGCCGGCTGAGTGTTGGAGGCTCGCACCAGGCCCCAGCCATCCCCGAATTGTATGCGTGCTCCGTCCACGTCGATGACTTCGTATGTCTTCTTGAAATGCTCTGTGAGAGCTGACACCACCTGGAACTTCTCCTCGTCGGGGCAGTCTACCCGTATCTCTGGAGTCGAGTAGTACTTGGGGACATCCGCCAACATCTGGCCGATAGTCCTGTCGGCTCGGGACAGCAGGCGCACGAGTCGCAAGGAGGCATAGATGGCGTCATCGTATCCAAAGTACTGGTCGGCGAAGAACAGATGACCGCTCATCTCGCCTGCTAGAGGTGAATTCTCCTCTTTCATCTTCTCCTTGATCAGCGAGTGCCCCGTCCGCCACATGAGGGGAACACCGCCCGCCTTTTCGATCTCTTCGGGCAAAGCCTGGGAGCATTTGACCTCGAAGATGATGGTGGCTCCTGGCTGGTGGGCCAGGATCTCACGGGAGAAGAGAATCAGAAGTTGGTCGCCCCAGATGATGTTGCCTTGCTCGTCAATGACCCCCAGGCGATCAGCATCGCCATCGTAGGCTATCCCCAAATCAGCCTCTTCTTCCAGCACCATAGCGATCAGGTCCGTCAGGTAAGCGGGCACGGTGGGGTCGGGGTGGTGATTCGGGAACGTGCCATCAACTTCACAGTATAGCCCGTGCGCTTCAGCCCCCAGGTCCTGGAGGAGTTGTGGGCAGAACATGGCTGCCATGCCGTTCCCAGCGTCCACGACGACCTTCAATTTCCTGTCGAAGGGTCCGATGCGCTCTTTGAGGGTGTTCAGATAGGCGGGCTTGACATCCCGTTGAGTCAGCGTTCCCTGCCCCCGAGGGTAGTCAGCCGCCTCGATGATCTGCCGGATTGCCTGGATATCATCTCCGTAGATGGTGCTGTGCCCTACAGCGAGCTTGAAACCGTTGAACTCAGGTGGGTTATGACTACCGGTGATCATCACCCCGCCATGTACGTCCAAATGGAACAGAGAGTAGTAGAAGGTCGGAGTAGGCACCATACCCAGATCTACGACGTCAACTCCAGTGGAAAGAATACCCTTGATCAGTGCGTCACGGAACGGTGGCGAACTGGGTCGGGCATCGTATCCTACACTGACCCTTTTCTTGCCCAGGCCGCTCACGTAGGCGCCGTATCCCTTCCCCAATTCCTCTGCCACGTCCTGGGTGAGGTCCTCACCCACGAGTCCCCTTACGTCGTACTGGCGAAAGATGCGGGGGTTCACTCTATCAGTCATCTACTCGATCCTTTCCGCGGATGTACTCGTACTGCGGCTATTCGAGGAGAGCGCGACTAAGCGCCAAACTTCGCGAGGCGCAACGCATTGGCCATGGCCAGGGGCATGATGTCGGTGGCACGAAATCGTCCTAGCCCTCCTCTGGAGCATCCCCGTTCGGAGAACTCCTTCACCGGATCTGCTCTACAGTGCGGGGAGTGGAGGAGGATGGGCACGGGGTGCCAACTGTGAGAGCGGAGCAGGGCCGGGGTTGAGTGATCGCCGGTGACGACGAGCACGTCGGGTTTCAGTTGAACGATGGCTGGCACCAGGGTCCTGTCCGCGTCCTCGATGATAGCGACTTTCTCCTCAAAGTCGCCGTCCTCGCCAGCGCTATCGGTCTTCTTCACGTGAACGAAGAAGAAGTCGTAATCGGGCCAATGAGCCTCCAAGGTGTTGGCTTCTTCCTCAATGGTCTCTCCCGTGGGCAGCACTTCCATGCCCACTAGCTTCGCGACACCGCGATACATGGGGTAAGCGGCGACGGCAGCTGCTCGAAGCCCGTACATCGCTTCCATGCTGGGGAGACCAGGGTTCTTGTCGAGGCCTCGGAGCGTAACCATGTTGGCTGGCCGTTGATTAGCGAGGATCTGCCGTGCATGGGAGACCCACTGGTTGAAGAGGGCAGCGGCTCGCTCGGCCTCCGGGCTGAGGGCTTCCACAGGCAGTGGCGCTGCGCCCAGCCTCTGGGGATCGGTTTCTGTCAGCGGGCCCGACAGCCCTTCTCCACGCAGCACCAGAATGATTCGGTAATCCTTGACCGGTTCGACGAACACTTTGATATCTGGCAAGGTGATGAGGCGTAGCAACTGTGTGAGTTCTGTGGCCTTCTCGGTGGGAATACGTCCTGCCCTTCTGTCGGTGATCAAACCGTTCTCATCGACCGTGCAGAAGTTACCTCGCGCCGCCATGTCATCTGAATGCAGGTCGAAGCCGATTCCCAACGATTCCAGGACGCCCCGCCCTATCTGGTGTTGCAGGGGATCGTACCCGAAAAGTGCAAGGTGGGAGGGCCCGCTTCCCGGAGTGATGCCCCGGGCGATGGGATCATGTAGGCCGCATATGCCATCCGCGGCCAGGGCGTCTAGATTGGGTGTGTGTGCGCTCTCCAATTCGGTCAGGCCTCCCGGATACATTGGTGCCCCGCCCAGGCCGTCCAGGATCAGCAGTACTATCTTGGTCGTGTTGGAGACTACTAGTTCCGAGATGATCTTCTGGCTAGTCATCTGCGGAATCCTCTTCCCTGTCTTCCAAGACCGCCACTCCAGGCAAGGTTTTCCCCTCGAGGAACTCGAGAGACGCCCCGCCTCCGGTAGAGACATGGCTCATCTTGTTCGTCAACCCTGCCTGCTGAAGGGCGGCAATGGAATCGCCACCTCCGACGATGGTTGTGGCCTGCGTCTCTGCCAGGTTCTTGGCTAGGGTGACGGTGCCGGTCGCGAATCTGGGAAACTCGAACACGCCCATGGGACCATTCCAGACCACGGTCTTGGCCGAGGCCAGTTTCTCTTGGAAGAGGCTGAGGGTTCTGGGACCGATGTCCAGAATGCGCCAAGTGGCCGGCACCTCCTCGACGTTCACGGTCTTGGCGTCGGCTCCGGCGGCGAAAGCGTCGGCTACGATGACATCCACCGGCAGCACCAGCTTGGCACCTGCTTGCTCCAGCATCTGTCGCGCCACGGGAAGGCTGTCGTCGTCCACGAGAGATCGCCCTACTTCATGGCCCTCAGCTTTCAGAAACGTGCTCGCCATCGCACCACCTACAAGCAGGAAATCTACCTTGCTCAAGAGGTTGCGGATCACGCCGATCTTGCCGGAGACCTTCGCTCCTCCCAGGATCGCCACGAAGGGGCGTGCCGGGCTGGTCAAGGCGTTGCCCAGGACCACGAGTTCCCTCTCCATGAGAAGACCCGCCACTGCCGGCAGGTACTGAGCCACGCCGTTAGTGGAGGCGTGGGCGCGATGGGCTGTGCCAAACGCGTCGTTCACGTAGACGTCTGCAAGAGAGGCCAATTGTTGGGCAAACGCTGGATCGTTGCGGCTTTCCTCGGGGTGGAAGCGGAGGTTCTCGAGCAGGAGGACCTGGCCGGGCTCCAGAGCAGCGGCACTACCTTCCACCTCGGGCCCGATGCAGTCATCCACCTTGATCACGTCACGGCCGAGGAGCTCGGAAAGCCGACGGGCGACCGGATCCATCCTCAGTTCCTCGCGGACCTCTCCTTTCGGGCGTG
>Ga0209979_1001126_pt1 | contig 30905 bp, 25 predicted proteins | sample AnhtaG_FD_183114 | JGI IMG/M metagenome (GOLD analysis project Ga0209979, IMG submission 183114) | Deep subsurface microbial communities from Anholt, Denmark to uncover new lineages of life (NeLLi) - Anholt_01485 metaG (SPAdes) (version 2) | ecosystem: Environmental > Aquatic > Marine > Oceanic... | reverse complement strand
ACAACAATCTTAAAGTCTGAAGACCACGAGAAAAACGCTCCCCGATAGCTCAATGGTAGAGCGGGCGGCTGTTAACCGCTAGGTTGTAGGTTCGAGTCCTGCTCGGGGAGCCAGCGACATTTTAGCTACAAGATCGGGGGGGTTCCTGAAGAGGAGCACCCCCTGATTTCAACCTAGTAGGGTGTCGAAATCGCGTTTTTTGGGCCTTCCTAGACACAAGCGCCAACTCCATGGTTTCTGAGCAGTAGCTCGCGGGTTCGAGCCTCACCAGGAACATGAGCCTTCGCAACTAAAGGTAGGAAAAGTGATGTTCACACAAGTTGACATATCAATCCCAATTGTGTAAGAATCATGTCCATAGCGGACACGAACTAATTGGGAGATAGGGGTAAAAGCCATGACAAATAGAACGCTGAAGTCAGCCAGATGCGTTATGCTAATCTTTCTTGTGGTACTACTTTCACTAACCATGGGTGTGACCACAGGCGCTACAGAGGAGCGTGACGTCTTTGAGAACGACGCTGCTGGGGCTGAAGGTCCGCTTTTTGTCCCTGGTGAAATCATAGTCAAATTCAAGCCTGCGGTTCCCCAAAAAGCCATAGGGGCGATCAACGCTCAACATGGTGCTTCCATACTTGAAGCCAGCCCCTGGGGTTTCATGCGACTCAGCGTCCCAGAGGGGGCCTCAGTTACAGGGATGGCTCAAGCCTACTCCAAGAACCCAAATGTTGAGTATGCCCAAGCGAACTACATTTGCTACGCCGATTGGGTTCCCGATGATCCTTATTACTCATATCAATGGCATCTTCAAATGATCAATATGGAATCAGCTTGGGATATCGAACTTGGTGGAGATGTAAGCGTTATAGTGGCGGTACTCGATACAGGAGTGGCTTATGAAGATTACGATGAATTCATTGATAACCCGGGACGTGGCAGAGATTATTGGAAAACTTACCAGCAGGCTCCGGACCTTGCTCTTACCAGCTTTGTGCCCGGCTACGATTTTATTAACAACGATACCCACCCGAATGATGACAATGCACATGGGACGCATGTAACTGGCACAATCGCCCAGAGTACGAACAATGCCTACGGAGTGGCTGGTGTAGCTTTTAACACCTCCATCATGCCGGTGAAAGTGCTGGACGAGAGCGGAACTGGAACCACTGCCACCTTAGCCGATGGTCTTTACTATGCTGCTGATAATGGTGCTCATATTATAAATATGAGCCTTGGGTTTGCCTCCAGTGTTACGGAAGCAGACATACCAGCCATGACCGATGCTGTGGCCTATGCTTATGGCAAGGGGTGCATTCAAGTCGCTTCCTCGGGTAACGATGGAGGAGGCGTTGTCAGCCTGCCAGCAGCTTATGACCAGGTCATAGCAGTTGGAGCCGTGAATTCTGCTGACGAGCGCGCCTTTTATTCCCAATATGGAACTGATTTAGAAGTGGTTGCTCCTGGTGGTGATGATGTCGACCGTAACGGAGATGGCTATATAGACGGTGTGTTACAGGAGACCTTCGATCCCAATACCCAAGATCCTACGGATTTCGGTTTCTGGTTTTTCTACGGTACATCTATGGCTGCCCCACACACGTCAGGGCTTATAGCTCTTCTGCTAGCTCAGGATCCAGGTAGAACGCTCGCTGAAATCAGAGATATTCTGCGCGAAAGCTCGGCTGACCTGGGCGACCCTGGTTGGGATGCGGAATACGGCTATGGACGAATTGATGCCCTTGCTGCTCTGAGTTATACTGCCGTCCCCAACCAGCCCCCGGTGGCAGAGGCGGGAGGTCCTTATACTGGAGACGAAGGTGGCCCCCTAACCTTCGATGCCTCAGGGTCGAGCGACATTGATGGTGTCATAACCCTCTACGAGTGGGACTGGGACAACGACGGGGTGTATGATGAGAGCACGACCCTGGCTACTATCGCCCACACCTGGAGCGATGACTATGTTGGGATCGTTGGCCTGAGGGTGACCGATGACGATGGGGCAACGGCCACTGACACGGCGAGTGTCACTGTGAACAACGTAGACCCCACGGCAGAGGCTGGCGGGCCCTATAGCGGTGACAAGGGCTCAGCGATTACCCTCTCCGGAAGTGCTACTGACCCCGGCGCAGATACCTTCAGCTATGCTTGGGATCTGGATAACGATGGAATCTATGAGACCCCCGGCCAAAGCGTCTCCAACACCTGGGCCCAAGAAGGAACGTACACTGTAGCTCTCCAGGTAACTGACGATGATGGTGGGGTGGGTACTGACATCGCAACAGTTAATGTGGCTGACCTTGATCCTACCGCTGCCTTCTCCTACTCGCCAACCAAACCAATTCCCGGCGCGACCGTCTACTTTACCGATGAGTCTACCTCGTATGATGGCATCGACTCCTGGCTATGGGACTTCCGGGATGGGACAACTAGCACATTGCAGAATCCCACCCACATTTATGAGACTACAGGCACTTATACCGTGACGCTAACGGTAAAGGAAGCTGATCTTGACAGTGCCACGGCCGCAAACGACGTGGTGGTTTCAGAGGGCAACATTATGCACATTGCCAGCATTGATATGTCCACAGAGACCCGAACGGCAGGGCGAAATACATTCACCACCGCTGTAGCCACGGTGAAAATCGTTGATGCTGCTGGCAATCCAGTGGAAGGTGCCACCGTATCCGGTCACTGGAGTGGACTCACTAGCGACCTTGACTCTGGGTTAACTGATGCCAGCGGACTAGTGGTACTGAAGTCTGACGCCGTGAAAAATAGTAGTGGAACGTTTACCTTCACCGTCGACGATGTTGTCCTCAGTGGGTGGATATATGACAGCAGTGCCAATGTGGACTTTAATGGCGACGGAATCGCTGGTGATATAAGTAATTCCATAACTATCTGATTACTTCGCCTAGGTATAACGTAAAAGGGGCTGGCAATCACCAGGCCCTTTCGTTCTCCTTAGTGGCGTAAGCCAGTTAATTCAGCGATGCGAACCCCGGCTAAATCGTCTTAGAAGAGCCTGGTTTACACTATGGCCAGTTAGGTCGGGTGATGGTGCGGTGGGTACGAACGATGAAGTGTAGCCTATCAGGCGTCGTCAGGTCTCCCGGTGCACGTTTTAAGATGGTGCGGGGCTTACGAGTGGTTGAGAGTGAGCAGCTCTTTAATAAGTAGCCCACAACCCGCTGCGATTATAGTAGAGAGACCCACCAGTGAGTTTGCTTCCCTGCCTTACTCCCAGCCATAATAAAGCTGAAAGTGAAGAAAGTTCGGATTTTCCCCCTGCTCGGGGACCGCTATTGGGACGTGAGGGTGACAAATCCCGACGGGAGCACTGGCGTGTTCGAGGCCGGCTTTATCGTTAAGCCAAAATAGCTTTGCCAGATACCTGGAGACGAGAGCACAAGGGGTCTGCTAGACACCAGGTAGCAAACGCATCCGCAAAGCTGCTTCACCTCTCTCTGGAGCCTTAGGGTCTGTTCCTGGAGGGCACCCTCCGCACACCTCCTTGAATCCACATACCTCGCAGGCTATCCCACAAGCTGCTGGCATGGCGTTTACCTCCCCTCGTTGAATTTGTCACCACCCTCGCAACCGCCTCCGGACCTGACTCGAATCCAGGTGTAGCTATTGAGGGAAAGTGTGTCAACAGCCACTCCAAATTGCACTTTGAAGCGAAGTGTGCGATAGCCGTACTATTGGCTGGATGGTATAATTCACTCCATTTAAGGAAGCAGGCATGAATTGCGCTCGCATCGCACAGGCCCGCCTGTACCTACACATCACGGGAAGAGTGAACCATGAGGGAGATCAAATACAAGCCAATAGGGGTCATCCATTCCCCTTTCAAACACGTAGAAGGAATGCCTATTCAACCGACTGGTGCCCAGGGGGTCAGAGGGACGGTGGAAGTGTTTGCGGAACACTGCGCTGGGCTCAAAGACATTGGGGGCTTCTCCCATATAATCCTGGTCCATCATTTTCACCTGTCCAAAGGGCATTCGCTGAAAGTTAAGCCATTCATGGATGAGGAAGCGCGTGGAGTATTTGCCACGCGAGGTCCGGCGCGGCCAAACCCAATCGGTATCTCAGCGGTACGCCTGGTTGAAGTCGAAGTCTGCACCCTTCACATCGAAGATGTAGACGTTGTTGATGGCACTCCGCTTCTGGACATCAAGCCGTATGTACCGGATTTCGACTGGCGAACGGCAGAGCGCGTGGGGTGGCTGTCTGAAAAATCAAGAGATGTCCGCCAAAAGAGAGCAGACCGACGGTTCGCCCCTCAAGAGAATAAGCACTGCACTTGACTATGGCTGAACAGAAGGGCGGATTGTGCAGTGCCGAGCAGAAACTGCTCTGGCACAGCCCCGCTATCGCGCCAAGCGTCGCTGTGGTAGCCAGCCATTGGCTACCTTACCCAAAGCCAGGTCGTTTTCGAGCGCTCCTGAATCAGTGCTTCTCCAATCGCCCTTGTCGTATCAAAACCAAGCAAAGAGTCGCTGGTTCGAACCCTTTTGGGCACCGATAGTGCCTGGTGCCACAAATGTCGCAGACTGAGACCCACAAGACTAGTACTTCCTTGCAAAAGTAAGCGTGCTATCAGGTTTGTTCGAGAATGTGTACTCCCAAGCCCAACAGCTCGTCGTAGAGGTACTCAACCCTTCCGTAAACGGAAGGGCTGATTTCCGCAAGGAAGTACTAGCGTCCTCCTTGATACTTGCTGTCAAGTTTCTCAGCAAAACTAGCGACGGCAGCGCGGGCTTCATGCACAAGTGGCAAACCATGACCAAAGCAGATAACATCAAAGTCCAGACTGGCTACCCTCTTTATCGACTGGATTTCTTGAGCCATATCAACGGTGAACAATTTGGAGGGCAGGCTGAGTCTGAACCTATTAGCAAGCACATCGCCAACAATGACTAGACCTTCCTGTTGTAGGAGTAGACAGATGCTCCCCGGTGTGTGTCCCGGCGTATGCAATACCTTAACGCCACCAAGTATTGGAAGTTCTTCTCCATCATTGACTAGTGTGTCCACTGTTGCTGAGGTTGTAGCCCACAGCCTACGGAAAGGAGCTAGGGCCTTACTCAGCCACTGCGGTCTTGCTGGCCCTGGCTGAGGCAAGCTACCATCGATGTACGGAGCATCTGCCGGATGCGCAATCACCTTGGCCTCGGTAATCTTCTTCAGCGAGGCTAGGCTGCCAGCGTGATCGGCATGATGATGCGTAATGATAACATTGGCTATATCAGAAGGACAGTATCCTAGCCGCCTTGCTTGTCTCAGTATTTGCTTAGATGTGCCCTTGAACCCAGTATCAACTAGAGTCAGGGTATCGCCAAGCAGTAGAAATACATTTGAGCTGCCGATCCCAGGGCCCCATCTTCCACCAAGTTGATATACGTGAGGGGTCAGTAGCATTGCGAAAGCTCCGCGATCTCCTTGTGCGTAATGGTAGGTCGGTAGCATTGGCAGCAAACGCCGCGGCGAAAGCACTCGATAGATGGCCACACCTCGCCGATCCTGTACTCTCTGCCATCAAAGGTCTTGAGGTAACTCGCCATGTCCTAGCGCACTTGTCCGAAGTAATGATCCCACTGTAGGGGGCGTGTTGGCCGGTCAGAATATGATGATGCGCTGTTTCTTCCTGAAGAAATAGCCTGCTATGAGACCAAGAACCAAGCCGCCGAGATGACCCTGCCATGCCACATGGGGCATAAAGGAGATGATGACGAAGCCTCCGGCGACCGCTACGCACAAGGGAAGGGGAGCAGGGATCGGGAACACAAACACTGTCAACCTGGGCCTCATGACCGCAAGCGCTCCTCCTACCGCAAAGACAGCTCCCGATGCCCCTATAGCAATGGTATAGGGCGAGGCTAGGAGCACGTAAACAAGGTTGCCAACTATTCCTCCCAAGAAGTAAATGATGAGGAATCTCGCCTCTCCTATCAATGCAGACAAGAACCTTCCAAAGAAGAACAGGGTGATCATGTTGGCTGCCACATGCCACAAACCACCATGGACAAATAGGTTAGTGACCATCGTCCACGGTCTTTCAAGCCAGCTTGCCGGCTCAAGACCGAGAGTGTAGACGAGCTGTCCATGAGCAAGCACCGCGAGGTACAGCACAAGATTCGCAGCTATTAGTATCAATATGGCGTTTATGGTGAAACCTCGATGGCTTCTGTACACTGCGTGCCTTCCTTGCTGCGAAGCTCGTGGAGCGCGGAACTGGCTGTTGTCTAGTAACTGCCTTCGAGCTAAGGTTCCGATGTCATAATGCCCCTTAGTTCCTCCTCGATAACCTCACTCACCGAAAAGGGAGGATGATCGCGGTCTAATCTAGCTTCGAGTCTTTGCGCCTGCATTTCTAACGGAATGGCGTTGTATTGGTATCCGTTCTGTAGCCAAGCGTGTAGATACGATTCGACAAGTTTTCTGGAACCCAGAATCTCGCACTGCACGACGTGCACGAGCTCGTGAAATAGTATGGAAATCCATAACGAAGGTCGTTCCCGGAACAAGTCCCGAATGACAATGCAGTCGACGAAGGTGATCCCGGAGGCCTGGGAAAGATCGATAACCGGGTATCCTGACTCCTTAAGCTCCTCATAGAACACCGGATTTGAAATCCGGTCGACGGTCGCAACCCTAACCTTATCCAGAACTGCGCTGTCATAGTAGTCTTGCAGCAGTTGCCTTTCCTTGCCCGACAACTGGCGTGCTTTGGCTCTATGCAGGTCTCGCTGCTCCCAAAGCCACTGGTGGCCCATTTCAACTAGGCAAGGCAACATATCATAAAGCTCTGTGTCTGAGCCGCCACTCAAAGGATTCTCCGCTTCTCGATCCCGTTCCACAACTTGCCTTCACGACCGGACGAATGGCTCTACTCCTGGCCTGAGCCAGGCCATTACTAAGCGACTCCAGATTAAGGTCCAAGACTTCCGCTGTCAAGGACATTGATCAAGGGGACTAAACCGCTACCATCTGTTTGATTGCTTTACCGCCGTTCCTACGCACGTTCTGATTCACTCTGCTCAACCTCACCCTCCCCACTTTCATTCTATCCATTGGGGAGAGCTTCCTGTGCTGGACCCTGACCTGGTTGGAATACAGTGCAGCCCTTATTGACAGCGTCACCTTGACCAACTATTATCAAGCCGGGAATCTTCTAAATCAGGAGCCTGCATAATGTCAAATGACGTCCTCGAGCAACTAAAGAACGGCCTATTGGAACTGGACATGGATACTGCGGTCGAAGCGGCCAACTCGATAATCGAGGGAGACGATTCTGCGGCCGTCAAAGACGCCGTCGGTGCGGTTACCGATGCCTTGCAGACTGTGGGGAAAAGGTTTCAAGACGGAGAGTGGTTTCTAGCTGAGCTGGTATATGCGGGTGAAATAGCCAAGGACGTAATGAATCTGCTATCGCCACTGATGGAGGCTGGAGCGACGGAATCAGCAGGAACCGTTGTTGTAGGCACCGTGGCGGGTGACTTGCATGACCTTGGCAAGAACATCTTCATAAACTATGCGAAGAGCGCGGGCTTCAAGATGATCGATCTCGGTATCGATGTACCTACTCAGAAATTCGTTGATGCGGTCAAGGAGCATAATCCCCTCGCTCTAGGAATGTCCTGTCTCCTGACCTCCACGGATATGGAAATAGGAAAAGTCATAGAAGGACTGAAGAAACAGAATCTCAGGGACAAGGTCAAAGTCATCATAGGAGGAGCGGCGCTCACCGAAGGATTTGCAGCGAGTGTAGGAGCTGATGCGTTCGCACCCGATGCAGTTACGGGCACTGACATTATCAAGGAATGGGGTGTTTCATAATGGATTTCAAGCAACGTATTCTAACTGCTCTGAATCACGAGGAGCCGGACCGGGTTCCGGTGATGGGTCTGCTTGCCGAGCCAGGAACCAGTAACAAGATTCTGGGTAAACCTCCCCTTGCTATCGCTAGCATGTTGACAAACCCCGAATTGAGGAATGAAATCAAGGATATTATGAATTCGACTTGGAACGAAGTATTGTACGCTACTTTTGCGGACGCCTTGGAGGCCGCAATCAAGCTGGGCTTTGACGCGAACTGGACGACATACACATTGATGCAAGTCGTCGAAGACCCAGAGTCCAAGCCAGGTTTGACCCTCCACGATGTGTGGGGGCGTGCCTGGGAAATCCGAGCGGATGAAGATGGCGACATAGTCGTGAACTATATTCGTGGGCTTTGTCCCACCGAGGAAGAGTGGGATGCCTGGGTTGAAAGAAAGAAACCCCTTTATGATGAACTCATAAAGGGTGCCACCGATCATCATAAGAAGCTGGCAGACAACTACCGTGACAGGATTCTCCCCATCGGGTACACGAGCGTGGGGGTATTCGCGAGCACCTGGCAGCAAATGGGGTTCGTGAACTTCACCAGATTCGTCTATCAGAAGCCCGATTTCGTGAAAAAGGTTATAGATTTCCAAACCGATCTCTACGTGAAGTACCTAGACGCGATAATGAAATCCGGTGTTGAGGTGGTAATAGGAGAAGATGATTTGGGCCAAAAGACGGGGCCGTTATTCCGTCCCGAGCTCATTGAGAAACTGTATGGGGATAGCTACAGGCGGATCTCCGAACTAGTACACAAACAGAACAAGAAACTGATCTGGCACTCCTGTGGTAACATCTATCCCTTCCTCGATAAGTTCGTCGAGTGGGGCTTTGATGGCCTATTAACCATGGAACCCACTGCGGGTATGGAACTGGGAAAAGTCAGAGAACAAGTGGGACACAGGTTGGTCCTGGTCGGCAATCTGGATGTTTCCTATCTCTTGGTCAGAGGTACCCGAGAAGAAGTAGAAGATGCTGTGAAGAAGGCTATAAGGGACGCTGCCAAGGGGGGTGGCTATATCCTAGCGCAGTCTCATACCCATAGGTCTGTGGACCCAACCCGACTAGAATGGATGATTGAAGCGTCGCACAAATACGGAGAATACCCGATCAGTGTTTAGGATTGTTCCTTCTTCACATCTTGCCTCCAGTCACGTGTTGGCTGCGACTCAACAATGGGCCGCCTGCCATAGATAGCGTAGGTATTGCATGCTCCGAACCCCATGGGGTCGGGCGCTTGTAAAGGCGACCGGACGGTCGCCTTTCTAGCTTTCAAACTACACTGAGCCTCATTCCACCGCATGTGCTACTCGAACCTTCTCCCACTCTTTTTGCGAAAAGCTCATCGCTCACGGGCATTGTCCACGACCATCAGTGACTATTGACAGAAGTCCCGCCATCGTCTAGCATGTGCGCGCTGAAGGGTCGGCCACACTCTGGCCTGAGCACAGTCAAAATGAAATGCCCAAAATGCCAAAGAGAGAATCCTGAGACAAGGAAGTTCTGCCGCGAATGTGGGGGAAAGCTCTCGCTGATCTGCGGCCAGTGCGGTGCTGAGAACGTCCCTGGCGACAAGTTCTGTGGTGAATGTGGCCACGCTCTGGGAGAACCCAAAACGGCTCCCCCCGCAGACCTGTCCTTCGAAGAGAAACTGGAGAAGATACAGCGTTACCTTCCCGGCGGACTCACCGAGAAGATACTGGCTCAGAGAGGCAAGATCGAAGGCGAGCGCAAGCAGGTCACAGTCATGTTCTGCGATGCGGAGGGCTTCAGCCTCCTCTCGGAGAGGCTTGGCCCGGAGAAGGTCTACTCCATCATGGATGAGGTTTTCGAGATGCTCATCCATAAGGTCAACGACTATGGCGGCACCGTGAACAAGATGACCGGGGACGGCGTCATGGCGCTGTTCGGAGCACCTATCGCCCTGGAGGACGCTCCCCAAAGGGCCATTCGCTCAGCGCTGGCAATACAAAAGGAGATAGCCAGGTTCAGCGATCGCACCAAGGCAGAAACCGGCATGCAGCCAATAAGGATGCGCATCGGCATCCACACCGGCCCTGTCGTGGTCGGCAGCCTGGGGAATGACCTCCGGGTGGAGTTCACGGCAGTTGGGGATACGGTGAACCTCGCCTCGAGGATGGAGGGCCTCGCAGAGCCGGGCACCGTCTATGTCACTGAGGACACATTCAAGCTCACCGAGGGCCTGTTCCGCTTTGAGGCCCTGGGGGAGAGGCAGGTCAAGGGTAAGGAAGCGCCGGTCAAGGCCTACCGGGTGATCGCCCCCAGCACCAGCAGGAGCAGGTTTGACGTAAGCGCAGAACGGGGCCTGACCCCGTTCCTTGGCCGTGAGAGGGAGCTTGAGCTGCTGCTGGATGGCCTCGAGCGGGCCAGGTCGGGCAGGGGCCAATCGTTCTCTATTATGGGCGAGGCTGGAGTGGGCAAGTCCAGGCTGCTCTATGAGTTCAGGAAGGCTACAGCGAATGAGGACGTGCTCTTCTTGGAGGGGAGGTGCCTGTCCTACAGTAGCAGCGTGGCCTATCATCCGGTGATAGACCTGTTGAAGTCGAACTTCGATATCAGGGAGGGCGACGACGACAATCGAATAAGGGACAGGGTGAAGAGAGGCCTGAAGGAAATGGCTGCTGACGAAGCCTCTACCCTTCCGTTCGTCCTGGAGCTGCTGTCGGTCAAGGACAGTGGAATGGACGCCCTGGGCCTGAGCCCCGAAGCCAGGAAAGACCGGACCCTGGAAGCGCTGAGGAGAATTGTGCTCAAGGGATCGGAGACGCGGCCCCTGGTCATGGCGATCGAGGACCTCCACTGGGTTGACAGGAGCTCCGAGGAAGCCTTGAAGAGCCTGTTGGATGCCATATCAGGAGCGCAGGTCCTCCTGATATTCACCTACCGTCCTGAGTTCGTACACACCTGGGGCGCCAGGTCGTATCACAGCCAGGTGAACCTGATGCGGCTCTCCAACCGTGAGACCCTGGCGATGGCGGCCCACATCCTTGGTACCGAGGTAATTGGGAGCGACCTTGAGGAGCTAATCCTGGAGAAGACGGAGGGCATTCCCTTCTTCGTCGAGGAGTTCATGAAGTCCCTCAAGGACCTGGGCATGATTGAGTGGAAGGACAGCGGCTACTATCTGGCGAAAGACATCCAGGAAGTAGCCATACCGAGCACGATACAAGAGGTCATCATGGCAAGAGTGGATGCTCTACCCGAGGGCGCGAAGAACGTACTTCAGACCGGCTCTGCCATAGGGAGGGAGTTCAGCTGCGAGCTGATTAAGCGGGTAACGGGCATCCCGGCGCCAGAAATGACTCCTCACCTGTCGGTGCTAAGGGACTCGGAGCTACTGTATGAGCGGGGTATATATCCACAGGCCACCTACATCTTCAGGCACTCGCTCACACAAGAGGTGGCATACGACAGCCTGCTTCTCAAGAGAAGGCAGGAGATACACGAAAGGGTAGGACAAGCCATAGAGGAGCTATACCCCGAGAGGCTGGAGGAGTTCTACGAGATACTGGCACATCATTACTCCAGGAGCGAGAGCTCGGAGAAGGCCTACCATTATCTGAAGCTATCCGGGGACAAAGCAGTACGCAGCTATTCTCTCTGGGAAGCCTTTCGCTGCTACAAAGAGGCAATCAAGGTACTCAACAAATTGCCCGAGACCGAGGAGAACAAAAGAGGAGGGATCGAAGTTCGCCTTTTGATGGCATTCCCAATGATGGGCCTGGTTTACCCTGAGGATTCCCTCGAAATTCTCCAGGAGGGGGAAAGGCTCTCAAAGGAGCTCGGGGATGAAAGGAGTCTGGCAAACTTCTACAGCAGCATAGGCTTTTACTATACAATTCAAGGAGACCCCCTGCTGGGAAGGAAATATGCTGAGGATTGCTTCGAAGAGGCAGAGAAGATACAGGACATTGAACTAATGGCTGCAACTGCATTTGATCTTTGCGTTTCCTACAACCGGGCAGCGCAGTTTTTGAAAGTGGCTGAGGTGGCTCCCAGGGTCCTTGCTTTGCTTGAGAGTACGCAAAGGGAATCTGAATCCTTTGGCAGGGGACTTAACGTATATTCCGCACTTCTCGCAAATTATGGGACTGCTATGGGGACTTTGGGAAATTTCGAGGAAGGAGAAGCCCTTTGTGAGAAAGGCCTTCGTTACGCGCGCGAGATAAATGACTTATATGGCATAGGCCTTGTAGAATTCTACTACAGCAATCTGTTCCTTGTTAAGGGAGATGGGGAAAAGCTAATAGAACATTCGCAAGAGGCTATTAGATATGGCGAGGAGACACAAATGGTCGCCATTTTGGGTCTGGCCTGGACCAGTTTAGGCTACGGATACTATTTGCTGGGGGAGCTGGAGACAGCTCTGAAGCATATAGAGAGGGGCCTCAAGACCCAGACTGATACCGGATTACCCTTTGTTTTGTCTTTGCACTATTGGGCATTAAGTAATGTTCATTTCGATTCAGGTGACCTGGAGAATGCTCGAAGCTGCGTCGAGGAGGCCCTGGAGCTTGCGCAAACGAATAATGAAAGAAGCGTGGAAGCGGAGTCAAGGATGTGGCTGGGAAGGGTATTGGGCAAAGCGGACATATCACAAGCCAACGAGGCGGAGGAATGCATTCTGCATGGCATCAGGATTGTGGACGAATTGAAACTGAAACCACTTACTTGTCAAGGATATCTCTCCCTTGGGGAGCTTTATGCCGACACTGGCCAGCGACAAGAGGCCCTTAAGACACTGAAGAAGGCCGAGGATGCGTTCAGGGAGATGGGAATGGACTACTACCTGCGCAGGACACAAACCGTTGTCCAAAGTCTGAAAGCGTGACAAATGGCCTTGTATGTGTTGACAAACAGTACCTCATTAGGAGGGGTAAACTGCCGAAAGCGTATGTAAACGGAATCAACATCAACTATAAGGTTGAGGGACAGGGAGAGCCCTTGGTCTTGATAATGGGCGGTGTGGCCCCACGTCAGGCTTGGTTTTTCCAAACACGTGCTTTCAAAAAGTACTACAAGGTCATCACCTTTGACAACAGAGACGCTGCATTTGGAAAAACAGATAAGCCAAGCAGCCCCTACACCATCAGGGCAATGGCGGATGATACAATCGGTTTGATGGACCATCTCGGGATTGATAAGGCTCACATACTGGGATACTCTATGGGAGGCATAATTGCGCAGGAGCTCGCCATCAATTACCCTGAAAGGGTAAGGAAGCTTATCTTAGCAGCGACCTTTTCTGGGCTGGAGGATGTGATGGCTGAAGTCACTTCGGAGGTGCTGAAAAATGTGGGTCTTAGAGAGGGCTTCTCAGAGGAAGATGCAAGAAGTGTAGATATTAGGGAGGCTTTAAGCTCGATAATCCCCTTAGCTTTTAACAGCATGCTATATAGGATGATTTTAATCTATGTAGCCCCTGAAACCTATCTTTATGCTAGATTAGGTGGGTTTAAGGGTCTTATGGGGCAAATTGAGGCAATTGTGGGTTGCAATACGCTGGACAGGCTACACACCATTCAAGCTCCGACCTTGGTAATTACCGGAGCTGAAGACAAGCTTGTGCCAGCTCGCTCCTCAGACGTGATAGCAAGCAAGATACCAAATACCAAGCTGGTCAAAGTTGAGGGCGGGTCACATGGATACGTTATGGAAATGCGGGGCAGCTTTAATAAGGAAGTCTTGGATTTCTTGAGAGCTAACTGAATAAGTCAGGTTGACCACACTGTGCTTCTCCACCTGGGAGAGTCCTATACAGACACGGGCCAGAAAGAAAAGGCCCTGGAAAACCTGAAGAAGGCCGAAGCGGAGTTCAGGGACATGGGCATGGACTACTACCTGCGCAGGACGCAAGAGGTACTGGAAAGGGTGCAAGGGTGACGAATGTTACATGGTTGGTAGTTGTAGTTTATTGAGGTTGTAAGATGGAAGAGGTCACTTTATTAGCTCAGGTTCCCCTTTTCGCTTCGCTGAAGCCAGATCACCTATCTGAGATTGCCAGCAAATTGACACTCCGAAACTATCGGCGAGGGGCAACTATCTTTCACAAGGACGACCCTGGCTCTACGCTTTACATCATAAAGACCGGTCAAGTGAAGATTTCTACACCATCACCAGAGGGGGAAGAAGCGATTCTAGCTATCTTGACTGATGGCGACTTCTTCGGCGAACTGTCCATCCTTGATGGAAAACCTCGCTCAGCAAGCGCCACGGCGATGGAAGCAACCCAAGCCTTCACGTTGAACCGCAATGACTTCCTGGACGTCGTTCGCACGGAACCTGAGCTGGCCATCGAGATCCTTGCTGCTCTAAGTGACCGGCTGCGGCGCACTAATCTTCTGCTGGAAGATGCCTTTTTCCTTGACCTACCCGCTCGGCTGGCCAAGCAGTTGGTGGAATTGGGCGAAAGGCACGGTTTGGAAACTGACATGGGCTTGAAGATAGACATACGTTTGACACAGCACGATCTCGCAAGCGCACTAGGAGCAAGTCGAGAGTCTGTAAACAGACTGCTCGGTCAGTTCCAGGACCAAGGACTCGTCTCTATTGCCAAACAACACATCTACATTCTTCGCCTCGACGAGCTGAGGGAGCTCACATACTGAGTCCAACCTCTAATAAAGTCCCCTCAAATCCACCGTAGTTCGCCAAAATGTGACCAACCTCACAGTTCCTGTGTGATTTACCTCATAACACTCTCAGAGTGGCTTCGCTACTATTGGAGGCAGAAAGGAGGTAAGAACAATGGTGACCACAGAACTTGCAGGAAGGGTAGGGATCACACACACAACGGCGTGCGAAGTCCTCAGTAGGGAGGACAAAGTAGAACGACAGAAGGAGATAGCGCGATATCAGACCGGGCGTGGAGTAACTGCTCTGGTAGTTCTGTTAATGGATCTTCTGGTCAGCCTTGACCCTCGCTGAGATGCTATTTTGAAAGTTTCTTAAGCCTAGCTTGGTTCCCAGCCTTGCTAGGCTTTCTCTATTCTACCAAGCACCCCCCCCAAGTCCACCGAAGTTCACCAAAATGTGAGTAAGCTCACAGTACCCGTGTGATTTGCCTCATGACACTCTCATAGTGGCTTCCCTTAGTATTGGAGGCAAAAGGGAGGTCAGTTATGAAAAACGGAAAAGCAAGTCGCACGGCAGCATTCGTCACCGCCTTCAGGGCTGTAGAGTCGGACAAGCCGGAAGGTGAACGTGTGTGTTATGACCCTCTGGCAAAGAGCTTTCTCAGCGGCATGTACGCTATCCTTGCCAAGAGCCCGCTGCTGACCAGGATTGCGCTTTGGAATGGCGAACGAAAACACCCTGGCGTTATGGGTACGGTTAACTATATAGCAGCCCGCACCCGACATATCGACGAGTGTCTGAAAGCTTGTATTGACGACGGCATCCAGCAGTTGGTTATCCTGGGGGCTGGCTACGATTCCAGGGCCTACAGGTTTGATGAACTGAATGGAAAGGTCAAGGTCTTTGAGGTAGACCATCCAGCCACTCAGAAGGTGAAGATAGAGAAGGTCAAGAAGATACTTGGCTCTCTCCCGGACAACGTCGTCTACGTCGCAGTCGATTTTGACAAGGAAAAGCTCGACGAAAGGCTGTTTGAATGTGGCTACGACAAAGACCTGAAGACCCTGTTCATCTGGGAGGGCGTGACCTACTACATAACTGCGGAGGCGGTTGATGAGACACTGGCCTTTGTGGCGGAGAATTCGGGCGAAGGCAGCCGGATCATATTCGACTACGCCCCCAAGTCCCTCCTGGACGGCACCTGGGACCCCGAACAAGCAAAGGGCTATGACCCAGAGTACCTGAGACGGATAGGTGAACCCTGGACCTTCGGAATAGAGGACGGGGGTGTCGATGAATTCCTTTCCCAGAGAGGGTTCTGTGAGGTGGGAAATGCCACTTCTGGACTCCTGAAGAACGCCTACTTCAAAGGCGCAAATCAGGATAGAGAGATAAGCCGTTTCTTCCGAATCGTTACTGCAACGGTCAAACCACAAGAGCAGACATGGGAGCTGCCATTGCATATACCAGTGGTCCGAGAGGTTGCCGCTGTGGGAGCGGGGATTGAGTAGCGCAGGCTGACAATCTCAGCCGCCTTTGCACAATCCAAAGTAGGGGCGTTCAATTGAACGCCCCTACTCAAAGGCATTCTGAGACATACGTCTGTCGGGCAGGAGATCGGGGCCCGAACCCCCATCGAGGTCGAGCGGGTGCAGATGCGGCCATGAGGGCGCCTTGTTCGCTTGAAAATCGCGAACCGAAGACAAAGTCTGGCTACACAACCTCAGATTTGAACTTCGAGTAATAGGCAGCGTAACCAAGCGCTTTAATGGCAATGTCGAGGTCAAGGTAGGCTGGCAATCCCCGTGCTTGTAGCTGGCGTGCCAATTCCCCCATTGCAGGCAAACTGGTCCCGTAGAGCCAAACGTTCACGGTCTTTGAGACGTTGTGCGTCAGCCTGTCAAACATATCCACAACCATGGGGTACATAGGAACAAGATGTTGGCCGCAGCAAAAGGTAATAGTGGCGCAATCTACATTGGCGTCATCAAGCACTATTGACGTTGCCTGCTCGACGGCAGAGAACGGGTTAGATGAACTCTGGCTCCGGGAGTCAGACATCGCCGGTCCTACATCAACTGGGTTCGCGGCCAGTCGAGGGAACACGCTCGACAGCTTGTGGATCGTGGCTGAGGAGAGGTTTGCAATGGTCAGCCCAGCCTCTGCCGCTGCGTCAGCTGCTATCACCCCCTGCCCACCGGTAAAGGTGATGACAGCGAATCGGTTGCCCCCTGGCAGCGGCTGGTACACAAGTGTTTTGGGCACTTCCCACAGTTCGTGCCAAGTATTAACGCGAATTGCCCCGACTTGTCTAAAAGCAGCATCATATATCAGGTCGCTTCCCATCAGCGAGCCGGTGTGTGAGACCGAAGCTCTTGCCCCGGCCTCACTCCGTCCGGCTTTCAAAATCAGCAGCGGCTTGTGGTTCACCAGCCTCCGGGATGCATCCATAAATCGAGGCCCATCCTTCACATCTTCCAGGTGCATGGCAACGACTTTCGTCTCAGGGTCATCCGCTAGGTAATCCAGGATGTCAACTTCGTCGACGTCGCACTTGTTGCCGATGTCGCACATCTTGCTGATAGGGTAGGCCCAATCTTCGAGAGGAGTCTGGTGGGGGCCAACAGAGCCTGTCTGGCTGCAAAAGGCTACCCCTCCCCTCTCGATCCTACTAATGTCTGTATACGGCGGAACGGTTACCAAACCATTAGCGGAGTTAACGACGCCGAACGTATTCGGTCCCATGATGCGGATCCCAGTGCGGCGAGCGACATCCGCCAGTTGTCGCTGAAGTTTGGCCCCGTCTTTGCCGGACTCGGCGAAACCCTCAGATAGGATAATGACAGCCTTTACTCCTTTCCGGACACATTGCTCAACGATCTGCGGAACTGTCGGCGGCGGTGTAATCACAACGGCCAGGTCGATGGGCCCAGCCACCTCATTGACACGGGGATAGACTTTGCAGCCGAAGACCTCATCATAATTCGAGGGGTTGGGGTTAATGGGATATATCACGCCAGAGAAGCCGAACTGGCGCATATTCTTTATCACCCCATAGGCAGTCCCCATTACTTCCCTCAACGAGCCGAAAACAGCGACAGCGTCGGGCTCAAAAAACGCCGCCAGGCTCTTTCCCCTCGGTGAACTCATACGAAACCTCAGTGGTCAATGGTTCAACGCCCGGTCACTCCCCGCAAGACTGATACTACTTGTCTGGGCGACATTAGTCAATTGCCTACTTGTCTCGACATAGCAACCCAGCTCGGATTTAACAATTTCAGTGGGAGAGAGCCTCTCAATTTGTTGCGTTGCTTTGGTCTTTCTGATATTATTCGCACTACCTAGGGCTTGGCATTTTGGAATTATTCTTCCCAAATGAGTCTTGCCAAGGGGTTGAGCGGTATCATGGTTAGGGGATCAGAAAAGAGATGCGGTGAGAAAGCCGAAAAACGGCTCAAAGGGGAGCCGCAAGCTCTTTATGAGCGCGCCCCGCAACTGGAGAAGTCACGGGCTGGGAGCAAGTGGACGGTGGAAGCGCTGCTAAAGCGTGGACATGTGACATCCGCAGCCATTGAAGAAATGCCTGATAGCGTCATGCTGGTTGATCTAGATGGCAAAGTGGCCTATGTCAACAAAGCCTTTGAAAAACTGCTCGGCTACAAGGCAGATGAGCTGGTTGGAACGTCTGCTCTTGATTTACCAACATACCTTGGACCAGGAGATAGAGAGAGGGCCAGGGAAGTTTTGAAAGAAGTTATGGAGAAAGGCAGTGCTGAACATGTCGATATTGGTGCCATCAACAAAGCTGGCGAGGAAATCGCTATCAGTTTTGCGGCTTCAGTCATGAAAGATGCTCAGGGAAACCCAACAACCTTGGTTGCCGTCATAAGAGACGTCACCAAGCGCAAGAGGAGAGAGGAGGCGTTGAAGGCAAGTGAACAGCACTTTCGAGCTCTTGTTGAGAACTCTTTGGATGGCAGCGCGATTCTGGACGGCGACCTGACGATCCTCTACGAAAGCCCCTCTGCGGAACGGATCCTCGGCTACAAACCGGAAGAACTAATGGGCAAGGGCACGCTTAAGTTCCTTCACCCAGAGGATGCGAAAAATGTCATCAAGACCTTAGATGTTCTCCTCAAACATCCTGGGCAAGCTGTATCCATGGGAGTCCGTTTCCTGCACAAAGATGGCTCGTGGCGTGTAATCGAGGGTGTGGTAAATAACCTTCTCCATGATCCCTCGGTCAACGGTATTGTTGTTAACTATCGCGATATCACCGAGCGCAAGCGTGCGCAGGAGGCGCTAGCGCAAAGGGAAAAGCACTTTCGAGTGATGATCGAGAACTCCTTGGATGACGTCGCCATTCTGGATCGGGACGCAAACATTATCTACCAAAGCCCATCCGTCGAACGCGTGTTGGGATATGGACCTGATGACCATATAGGAAGAAGATCGTTGGATTTTGTCCACCCGGACGATATGCCGAATGTTGCCGCTGCCTTTGCTAGACTGGTCCAGAATCCAGGGGCTACTTTTCACGGAGAGCTACGTGCCCAGCATAAAGACGGCTCATGGCGTATCCTTGAAGTCATGGTGAGGAACTTCCTCGATGACCCAGTTGTGGGGGGGGTTCTTGCCAACTTTCGCGACGTCACCGAGCGCAAGATGGCAGAAGACGAACGGGTCGAGCATGCGGCCGCTCTAGCGAGGGCGGAGGAGCTGCAATTGTCGCGACAACGAATGGTTAGCGTGCAGGAGTCTGTGCGAAGGGACATCGCGCAGCAGCTCCATGGGTCAGTACAGAACAGGCTCATTATCCTGCTACATCGACTAACGGAGTTGGAGCGGGCGGCCTCGCCAAGAGAGTTGGCGGAGCAAATAAGGGGCCTGCGCCAAGAATTGGCAGAGTTGCTGGAGCGCCAGGTAAGGTCCATCAGCCACCGTCTCTACCCCTCAATCCTGCGTCGGGGGCTCGTCGCGGCCCTGCATTCTCTAGAAGACCAATCTGAAGCTGCCCTGGCTATTGAGATGGAACTGGATGAGGAGTTCGTGCGGCAGGAGAGGGCTGATCCCAAGTTAATTCCAGAACAAGTGAGGCTGGCAGCCTATCGCATCGCCGAAGAGGCCCTGACCAATGCGGTCAAGAATGCAAAGGCCAGCAGGATAACCATGGCGCTCGGGCCGTGTTCCGAAGGATGGTTGCGCCTCACGGTGCAGGACAATGGCCAGGGATTCGACTTGGGAAGCGTTTCTGGCGGGCTGGGCTTACTGATGATGCAGGACTACGCTGAGGTAGTGGGCGGCAGGTGTGTTGTGCATAGTGCTCTGGACGAGGGCACAGAGGTCACAGCTATTCTTCCCCTTGCAAGACCTGGCGCAGAGCATCCAGAGAGAGCCTTATCTTCGGAATAAAGGCCAGCGCGCCCTCTTCCACTGCCAGTCTTTCATAGACGCGCTCCTCACGGGCACTGACAAGTATTGCTTTAATGCTAGGGAAGTAGTCCTGAACGTATCGAGCTACTTCCAGGCCGTCTGGCTCGGGCATATACATATCTGCGATTACCAGGTCCGGCACAAGGGATGGGATGAGGTGAATGGCTTCCGTGCCTGTGCTGGCCTCGCCCACCAATTGGAAGTCTTCGCTGCTCTCCAGCAATGACCGAAGCCATACGCGAAACTCAGGCTCATCATCGGCTACAATGACGCGGTACACACGGCATCCCTTCCTTCGCTACGAAGTACACACCTCTTCACGGATAACCACAGTAGCGCCTTTGAGAAGGGATACAATAGTGCTCGCCTGATAATTCCCCTCGTCTATCCCTGACGTTTCTTGGAACTCTCTAAATAGAGGAGGGTGGCTTTGACTCTGGCGTGAATGTCGAGCTCATGAGAGAGATGTAGTTCCTGATAGATGCCGTTGATGTAGGTCTCCACCGACTTTCGGGACAGCTTCAGCTGCTCAGCTATAGCGGTGTTGCTGTAGCCCTGGGCGAGGAACTCCAGGACTTCCTGGTGCCTGGGGTTCAGCCTCGCCACCGCCGAGCCTTGCCCAGGCCGCAGGCCTGCCACTATCGCGGGGTCGAGCACCACCATGCCTGCCTTGCTCCCCTGGATGGCACGCACGACCGTGACCAGGTCCGGTACTGTCTGTTTCAAGAGGTAAGCCCATCCTTGCATATGCTCGAGGGGCAAGCTTGTCACATAGTGCCGCTCACCGTGGACAGAGAGGACAACGATGCCCGTTTGCGGCCTTTCCTTCTTGATCCGCAGCGCCGCCTCCATGCCGTCCAGCTCACCCGGGAGCTCGATGTCCATAAGCACCACATCGGGCTTCTCCTGCCTGGCAAGGCGGATCGCCGTCTCACCATCCTCGGCCTCGCCCACTACCTCAAGTCCCGGTTCCGCAGACAGAGTGCGACATAATAACTCCCTGAAAAGGGCCTCATCGTCCACTACAACTACTCTCGTTGTCTCCATATGTACACTCCTCTTCCGAGAGTACCCTGCTCGCTCTTGCTGGGGCCCAGAGGGCGTCTTACACTCCCTACCCCCTATTATGTCAGGTGCTAGCACTGTTGTCTACACCGTGCCCCCACCACCTCATATAGTGCCCTCCCTCAAGAGCCAATGAGAAAGGGCAGTGGGGCAAAACAAGTAACGACACTATACTCAGCAGATGTCCCACGCCTTATGCTCAAAATGATAAAATAGTAGGGGTATGGCCGAAAGCAATAATAAACCTAGGAGATGTCGATGATAGGAATAACCTCGTATGGTGCGTACATTCCCTGGCATCGAATGGACCGGCAGCTTTACCAGAAGGCATGGGGAGGCTTCGCCATGCCCGGGGAGAGGGCCGTATCCTATTATGATGAGGATAGCGTCACCATGGCCGTGGAAGCAGCTATGGATTGCCTGAGAGACGTAGACCCACATAGGGTGGATGGTCTCTACTTTGCCACTACCACGTCTCCCTACAAGGAAAAGCAGTGCTCGGCTTTGATGGGTATGGCCCTAGATCTGCGTCGGGATATTCGGAGCGCCGATATCGCAAGCTCGCTGCGAGGAGGTACAACTGCCGTATCCTTTGCAGTCGATGCAATCAAAGCAGGAAAGGCGAATAGCATCCTCGTCACTGCGGCCGATACTCGAATGGCGGCCCCGTCAGGCATGATGGAGCAAGCGTTGGGCGACAGTGCAGCCGCCCTTCTTCTGGGCAATGAGAATGTAATCGCCGAGATTCAGGAGAGCTATTCGATCTCCGATGAACTAGCAGCCACCTGGCGGTCTGACACAGACACCTTTGTACGCTCCTGGGAAGACCGCATGGTGATGGACGAAAGCTATTCCAAGGTCATGCCGGAAGCCATAAATGGGTTGATGAGCAAGTGCGGCCTCACACCCAAGGATTTCACCAAGGTGGTTTTCGACCCGCCCGGCGATGTGAGAAGGCACGGAAGAGTAGCAGGGGAGTTGGGATTTGAGGCCGCTCAACTCCTTGACCCTGCCAGCCTTTTCATGTCGGTGGGCCTCCTCGGGTGCGCCATGTCACTGATGATGCTGATAAGCGCCCTGGAGCAGGCCAAGCGGGGAGATAAGATTCTCTTTGCTGGCTACGGTAATGGTGCTGATGCGTTCCTCCTTGAGGTAACCGATGCCATAGAAAAGATCGGGGAACGCCGCGCGTTTGCGAAGAACCTGCAGTCCAAGCACATGATAAGGAGCTACAATGACTACCTACGGTGGCGTGACATCGTTCCCCTGGAAACGGCCAGGCGTCCCGACAGGGGGCACATCTCGGTGGCCGCGAACTGGAGAGAGAGAAAGACCATTCTCGGCCTCTGGGGGATAAAGTGCCGGCGATGTGGAACCCCCCAGTATGATAGCGGGGCTATCAGTACGACGCCTATACGCGTATGCGCCGTATGCCAGGCTCAGGATGACTTCGACGACTACAGCTTTGCCAGAAAGAAGGCCACTGTGTTCAGCTACACCCAGGACATGCTGTCTCCGGCTGTGGATCCCCCATCCTCGGTCGTGATGATTGAATTCGAAGGTGGGGGAAGATCACTTTTCGATCTTACCGATAGAGAACCGGAAGACGTCAAAGTGGGAATGGAAGTGGAGATGACTTTCAGGAAGGTGTTTGCAGATAGGGGGATAAGCAACTATTTCTGGAAAGCCCGACCGATAAGGTGTTAAAGGAGGCAAGATATGCCAGGAAGCATTAAGGACCGGGTTGCCATTGTAGGGATGGGCTGCACCCGGTTTGGTGAGCTGTGGGACAAGGGCCCCAGTGACCTCATCGTAGACGCCGTGACCGAAGCCTGCGCTGACGCCGGGGTGGAAATCAAGGACATCGAGGCCGCTTGGAGCGGCAGCATTTTCAGTGGCCACGGGGGCCGGTCCATCAGCGAGCCGTTGAGGATGCAGTATGTCCCCATTACCCACGTGGTGAATGCCTGCGCTTCGGGGCACGACGCTGTGAGGAACGCCTCCTATTCGGTGGCCGCCGGCATCTACGATATTGTCCTGGCTGTGGGCTTCGAGAAGCTCAAGGATGAGGGCATGAGTGGCCTGCCGGCCATGGATAATCGCACCCATACCCATGCCGTGGCGACCATGCCGGGGATGTTCGCCATGATGGCCACCAAGTACTTTCACCGTTACGGCTTGAGTCCGGAGGAAGGCAAGACTATGCTGGCCAAGATCTCCGTCAAGAGTCACGCCAATGGCTCGTTGAACCCCAAGGCCCATCTAAGGAACCTGCTAACCATCGAGCGGGTACTGAACGCTCCCATTATCGCCTGGCCTCTGGGATTGTTCGATTGTTGCGGCGTGTCCGATGGAGGTGCCGCGGCCATCATCACCCGCGCTGACAAGGCCAAGGAATTCCGCAAGGACCCGGTTTACATCAAGGCCCTGCAGGTATGTACCAGCCCTACCTCAGGCCGGATAACCTCAGACTACGACTATACCCACGTAGAAGAGGGTTACCGTGCCGGCGTGGCCGCGTATAAAGAGGCCGGGATTACAGACCCCCGCAGGGAAATAAGCATGGCAGAGGTCCACGACTGCTTCTCCATCACCGAGGCTGTGACTATGGAGGACCTCCAGTTCAGCCCCAGGGGAAAGGTCAAGGACGATATCGACGCGGGAAACTTCGAACTCAGTGGAGACCTTCCGGTGCAGCCGGACGGAGGTCTGAAATGCTTCGGCCACCCCATCGGTGCTTCGGGCATAAGGATGCTCTACGAGCTCTACCTCCAGCTTCAAGGCAGAGCAGACAAACGTCAGCTAAAGGACCCAAAGCTGGGCCTTGCCCATAACATGGGGCACGAGCCCTTTGCACCCACGGTGAGCGTTTGCATTGTTGGACTCTGAGCCAAATCATGTATAGACTTATTCTCAGAATCAAGTAGAGAGGTGATCTAATGGTACAACCGGCACCAGCATCGCCGCTGTTTTGGCGCTTTAACCCCGAGGTATTTAGGCTAATTGGTATCAAATGTAAGGATTGCGGCCATATCAGCTACCCGCGGACCAAGATCTGCCATGAGTGTGGCAGCTTGAAACTTGAGGAGCACAAGCTGGCCAAGAAAGGGACGGTCCACACCTACTGCGTCAACTGGGCGCCCCCTCCAACCTTTGAACCACCGATTACCCCGGTGATCGTGGACCTTGAAGAGGGCGGCAGATATCAAGGTCTGATGACGGAAACCTCCACGCCTGAAGATGTGAGAGTGGGCTCCAAAGTGGAAATGGTTCTGCGGAAGATGATGACTGATAGAGGGCTAAACGTCTACGGCTACAAATTCAGATTGGTGGAGGAGGAATAAGATGAGAGGCAAGGTTGCAGTCATCGGGGCGGGGATGATCAGGTTCGGGGAGCTCTTTGACAAGAGCCTGGAGAACATGGTCCAGGAAGCGTACCTGAACTGCCTGAACAGCGTTGACAAGGGAATCGACCCCAAGGAGATCAAGGCGGCTTGGTTTGGCCAGTGGAGCGGTGGCTTTATCGGACAGGGCGCTCAGAGCGGGCAATCGCTGGCAAGCTTCATTGGCAATCGTGAGATCCCAGTTACCAGGCTCGAAAACGCCTGCCCCACAGGTGGCGATACCTTCAGGCACGCATGCCTCGGCGTTGCCTCAGGCCTCTATGATGTCGTTTTGGCACTGGGCGCGGAGAAGATGAGGGATAAGCCCGCTGCAGAGTCTCTGGGCGGCGCGGGCGCCGGCGGGGGTGCGGAAACGGGCAACCACCCCGCCTGGATGATAGGACAGGGTGGGCCGGCAATTCAAGCGATGCACGCTACGAGACAGATGTACGAGTTGGGGTACACCATGGAGGACTTCGCCCGGGTCGCTGTCAAGAACCACCACAACGGCACATTGTGCCCATATGCCCATTTTCGATTCGAAGTAACCGTAGAGCGTGTGCTCGGCAGCTACATTGTTTGCTGGCCGCTGCACTTACTCGATTGCTGCCCGCAAACCGACGGCGCTGCTGCGGCTATTGTGTGTCGCGCCGACCTGGCCAAAAAGTACACTGACAAGCCGGTTTACGTCCTGGGGAGCAATGTCGGCACAGACCACAGCCAGCTTTGGGACAGGGAAAGCTTCGTCGAGCAGCTTTCCAGCGTCAGGGCCGCCAGAGGGGCTTTCGAGATGGCCGGGATAAAGCCGGAAGACGTGGACTTCGGCGAGCTGCACGACTGTTTCACCAACACCGAGCTGATGAATATCGAGGACGTAGGATTTGCTCGCAGAGGCGAGGCCGCTCGAATGCTCAGGGACGGTGAGTTCGACATGCACGGCAGGCTCCCGATTAACCCCAGCGGTGGTTTGAAGGCCCATGGCCACCCGATAGCAGCGACCGGCCTGGGGCAGATCTTCGAAGTCGTCACCCAGTTGCGAGAGGAAGCGGACAAACGCCAGGTGAAGCTGCGGAACGGCATCGGGATCCAGCACAACGTAGGTGGGCCCGCCTTCGGTGTTTCGGTGGTCAACATTCTATCTCGCTCCATGTAATCAACCTAAGGAGGAAAATGTGGCTGGTATTATCGGGTACGGAGTTTACATTCCTCGCTACAGGATCGAGCAAAAAGAACCTGCCATGGCCTGGGGAAGCTGGTCCGGCGGCGAGAAAGCGCTTTGTGGGACAGATGAGGATGTCGTCACCATGGCCGCTGAGGCTATGGATAATGCGATCAGCCATGCCGGCATCGATCCGGCGGAAATCGGAGCGATACACATGGGAACCGCCTCTTCACCCTACGTTGAGCAGTATGTGGCACCGATTCTAGCTGAAACACTGGGCCTCAATCCAGAAACAACCATGATAGACTATTTGGGCTCCCTCAACTCTGTTGCCAACGCACTCCTGGGATGTCTGGATGCTATCGCGGCCAAGAGGATCAAATGCGGCATCGTTATCGGGGCTGAGGATAGGGCTACCGCCCCGGGGGCCGAGGGCGACGCCACTTTCGGTGCCGGAGCCATGGCCATGGTGATCGGAACTACAGGAACCATAGCCGATTTCGAAGGTATACACACCCACTCAACCCTGTTCATCGATAGATGGCGGGCGGTCAAGGATTCCTGGGTATCTAACTGGAACGACTACCGGTTCGACCGCGAATACGGGTACCAAAGCCATGTGGCCGAGGCATGCAGGGGTCTCATGGCGAAGCTTGACAAGAAAGGGGAGGATTTCACCCATGTGGTCTTCCCACAGCCGGATGACAGGATTCCAAATCTGCCAGCAAATGATCTGGGAATACAGCGTGAGCGGTTGGCTCCGGCAATCTCGTCAACACTGGGCGACCTGGGATCATGCTCCGCCTTTGTCAGCCTGGCTGGCGTTTTGGACAAAGCGAAACCAAGGGAAACGATATTGCTCGCCTCCTATGGCTCGGGCGCCAGCAACGCCATGAGTTTGATTGTGCGCAACCAGATAACGAGCAAACGGAAGAGGGGCGTTCCCCTGCAGAAATATGTAAATCGCAAACAGTACATAACATACACATCCTATATGCGAACTAGAGAACATGTGAGACGTGCTCCTTACTAGCGTGGCGAGCCAAACCGATTGAGCAGGTCGGAGCCAATTGGAGGTTGGTCAAAAGGGCTCAAACGGGCAGCAATATAGATATCGAATGCACGGTGCTTGACAAGCATAGTGCGCTCACGGGAGGTATAGATGAGCAAGGAAGAAAGGTATGATTTTGTAATTGTGGGTGGTGGGCCTAATGGTGTAGCGCTCGCAGCATATGTGGCCAAGTGTGGAGCCAGCGTCTGCGTGCTGGAGGAGAGGCCGGAGGCCGGAGGAGCGTGTGAAAACACGGAGCCCATACCCGGGGTGCGCATAACCCCCCATGCCATGTACATGTACGCGGGGCCAGCCCCAGGATTCGAGCAGCTGGAGCTGCACAAGTACGGCTTCCGCATGGACTGGAGCCCCCAGTCAGAGAACCTCGGGGATCAGAAGGCTAGAGGCGTACCAACCACAGAGGGCATGTCGCCTATCACCGACAAGGACGCGATGGGCTGGGGCAGGCTAAGCGGTATGCTCACCAGTCCCCCGTTTATCAAAGACCTGTTGCGCTCCATCTTCTGGTGCCCACCTCACCCCCCTGAGGTAGAGGTGACGGCCGAGAACATCCCCTATATGCAGGTGTACAAGCAGCACCAGCCGGATGTGTGGACCGAGGAATTGCTCGACATGACTATGTTTGACCTGATGGATGAGTATTTAGAGAGCGAGCCATTCAAGGTAATGCATGCGATGGTAGCCTGGTACTCGGGGGCTGCTGGTCACTGGGAGGGCGTAGCCATCCCGGCTCTTGGCTGTGACATAACCCTCACAATGTACAGCGCCATCAGCGTTCCTCGCGGCGGCATGCACGGCTATTTCCACTCGATCATACGCTGCGCCATAGCCCACGGCACCGTGGTGCACACCTGCTGTCCCGTAGACGAGATTATTGTCGACGATGGGCGGGCAGTCGGCGTGCGATTGAGGGAAACTGCTACCCGCGACGAGAAGAGGATCTGGGCGAACAAGGCGGTGGTCAGTGGCGTTGATGTCAAACAAACCTTCTGCAAACTGATCGGCCCCCAACATCTGGGCTCCAGCTTCAGGAAGAAAGTGGAGGACATCAGCCTCAAGGGAGGCAGCATCTGGGTGTCGCACCTCCTCACCCACGAGCCGCTCATCGCACGCCCCAAGTACCGGGCCCCCTTTATGTCAGAGCCTGGCCAGGTCGGCGGCCCGTATCCCTGTGACTCGCGCGAGATCTATTATGAGCACGTTGCGGATGTGGATGGCCGGAGAGGTGATCCCACCGTCCCGCCAGAAAGGCTAATGTGGATCGCGACCCAAAGCACGAGGTTCCGCGAAACGGATCCGCAGTGTACGATCCCGGGTGTCTATCTGGAATCCCCCTACTATGTTTTGGTTCCCCCTCCCGAGTATCACGCGATAAGCCCCGATGCTCTGGACAAGAAAAAGGAGGAAATACACGCTTACATGCGCAAGGCATTCAGCCAGGTAATCGAAAACCTCACTGATGACAACCTCATCCTGCACCTCGCAAACACTCCCTACGAATCGGAGTTCCGCAACGCCGGTCTCATTGGCGGCACATGGTGCGGTACCCGCCACTGCGACGACCAGTGGGGCGAAAACCGCCCCATACCCGAACTAGCTCGCTACCGTACACCTATCGAAGGGCTTTATCTTTGCAACCAGACGGCCTGCCATCCTGGAGGTCTGGCGCTGATGGCCATCCCCTACAACTTGATGCATATCTTGATTGAGGATGGCCTCGTTGAGCCCGGCGACTGGTGGTACCCGTCCCCGTGGTATATACCCCAGGATGGCAAGATATCTGCGATACCACGCTGAGAAGGAGGATAAATACCATGCCGGATCCATTGATTGGCAAGATATTCGATGAGTTTCCCGATGAGAGCGATTGGGACGTTATTATCATAGGAGGTGGCCCCAACGGCCTGATTGCGGGGGCCTATCTGGCGAAGGCCGGCATGAAAGTGGCTGTGGTAGAGCGCCGCTACGAGATTGGAGGCGGCCTGGCTACAGAGGAGATTATGTTCCCGGGCTACTACTCTAACATGCATGCCGTGTACCACATGATGGTTGACTTCATGCCCGTGCTCAAGGACTTCGACATGGACTGCCATGCCCTGATGTGGACAAAGCCCAATGCACAGACAGGTATGGTGTTCGAGGATGGCACATCTCTGCTTCTCGCACGCATGGTAGAGGACTCGAAGGATTCCATCACCAAGTTCTCTTTCAAAGACGCCGTTGCCTTCGGCAAGCTGATGAGGAGATGGCGGAAGATCGTCGACGAGATACTCGGGCCAGCCACCTACATACCTCCCATGTCTCCCCTCGACATAAGCATGGCCATGCAGCGCACCAAAGTCGGAAACGAGATGCTGGAGCTTGTTGAGCAAAGCCCCCTGGAGATAATCACCAACAACTTTGAGAACGACCGGGTGCGTGCTCTCCTGCTATACACCAGTTGCATGTGGGGCCTGGACCCCAGGGAGACTGGCATAGGCATGTTTGTCGCCCTCATGCTGCAACGGGGCGCGAACAAGTGTTACTGTGTTGGGGGGTCACACAAGTTTGCCGGTGCGCTGGCAAGGGAGATCGTGAGCAATGGAGGAACAATTCTGGACGCAGCCGAGGTAACGAAGATCATCATGCAGAACGGCCGTGCCGCCGGCATTGAGATTGCCGAGGGTCGTACCCTGCGCAGCAAAGTGGTTATGTCTACTCTGGACCCCCAGACAACATTTTTTGATCTTGTTGGCGCGGAGCATTTGCCGCAGGCGCTTAAGGAGTCGATCGAGGGCTGGAAGCTAGACAAGTGGAGCCTCAACACCCTCCACGTTGCCACCAACGAGCCTCCGAAGTATGGTTGCGACGACCCCTGGATCAATGATGCGTTTATGGTCATCTTCGGCGTTGAGAGCATGGATCAGCTTCTGGCCCACTGGGATAACGTGGTCGCCGGCAAGATCGATGATAACTTCGGTGGGCACGCCACCTGTGAGAGCTTCTTCGACCCCCATCTCGTTCACTCTGCGCGGAGCGGGCATGTCTCCTTCTTCCAGATGCATGCTCCCTACGAAATTGAGGGCGGCTGGGAGAAGCGCGGCCCAGAGCTAGAGCAGGCGATACTGACCAAATGGCAGAAGGCGGCTCCAAACATGACAAAGGAGAACATAATCGCGACCAGCCAGGAGACACCCGAGGGCATCGAGATCCGTTTCCCAAACATGCGCCGCGGCGCGATTAAGCACGGTGACTACAGGCCTATACAATTGGGTTGTTTCCGCCCCAACCAAGAGTGCTCCGAAGCGAAAACGCCCATCGAGGGCCTTTATACGTGTGGTGCATCCAACTATCCAGGAGGGCTGGTGCTCGGGGGACCTGGCTATCTCGGTGCGAACAAGGTAGCTGAGGACCTGGGCGTTACTAAGTGGTGGAAACCAACACCCGAGATGGAGAAGTACATTAAGACATACCTGGAGTAAATTACTTCGTCCATGGTAGGCAGATTATTCAGGTTGCATGCCGTCTGCAAAAGTGCTACATTGTCGCCGGGGTAATAGTGCTGACTTCAAAATTCAAAGCCCTACCCCGTGCGGGCCTGGAAACCGGGACAGGATTTCAAACCTAGGGAGGTAAGAATGGGAACCAACAGAGGGAAAATCCTGGATGTCGATCTAAGCACCGGCACCATCGGAACCACCAAGATAGAAGACGACGTGCTGCGGAAATTCATCGGGGGCAGTGGGCTGGCGGCCAAGCTGTTTCTCGACCACGTTCCGCCCGACGCTGACCCCCTGTCTGAGAAGAATGTCCTCTTTCTAATGGCTGGAGCCTTAGCGGGGACTAACTTTCCCACATCATCACGCCTTGTGGCTGCTTTCAAATCCCCTTTGACCAACATCTGGGGGCAGGCCTCGGCCGGAGGAAGCTTCGCTGCCGAGATGAAGAAGGCAGGCTATGACGGAATCGCGATATCCGGCATGTCAAACAAGCCTGTCTACCTGTTGATAGAGGATGACAAGGTTGAGATCAAAGACGCCGCTGATATCTGGGGAAAGGACTGCTATGAAACTACCGACATCTTAAAAGAACGGCATGGGGCGAAGGCGGACATGCTGGAGATCGGTCCAGCAGGGGAGAACATGGTGAAGTTCGCCAGCATATTGAACGGCAAGTGGGGCTTTATCAGCCGCTGCGGTGGTGGAGCGGTGATGGGCTCCAAGAAGCTGAAGGCCGTCGTGATCCGTGGCACCGGCAAAGTAACGCCGGCCATGCCCAAAGAATTCGAAAATGTGCGCAAGACCGCCCTGAACAAGAA